>BNJS01000633.1_pt1:110000-145958 | contig 145958 bp, 135 predicted proteins | sample 8540461 | NCBI WGS metagenome assembly BNJS01 (sample SAMD00202454, study PRJDB9452) | human saliva metagenome | isolation source: human saliva | place: Japan | reverse complement strand
AGTAGTACCGGAGTTAGCTTTTCTGACGTCACGAAGGTCTTGATAAGTACCATTCGCATAAAGATAAAGTACTGGACAGACATCTCCCTTAACATCAAGTTCAACACCTCTCGTACGTACACTACCAAAGTTACGATAGCGAGCCATCGTAGGAATCATATCAGGCGTGAACCTTATCATGTCTTTCAACTGATTATAAAAACCATTCAACTCTATCTCAACAAGTCCACCATCTTGTTTTAAGTGACGATAAAGCATACCAAGATTGACACCAGATGTACGCTCAGGCTTCAAAGCTGGGGATGCGAGGATAGAATATCCATTACCTATCAACTCCTCACTTGTAGGTATTCGCACCTCTGAATTAAAAGAAGCCTTTAGCATCAAGTCATCTGTAAACTTATAACGAAAGGCATCACTGAATCCAAAATAAGATTTAGACACTTTTACAGGCTCTGGCGCACGTACCGAAAAAACATCTATACTACGAGAATGAGATGAGAAAATAAAGTTCTTTAAAGTAAAAGCATTCTGGAAACGACCATCAAAGAGGGTCAGATCGTATGACAAACCCGTTGTTAAGGTTTTCATCTTACTTGGGAAATTTGATTGAAATCCCAAGGCTTTATCCATTAAAGAGTCATTTGGATGAAGTGAATTCCTATCAAAGTAAACATTCAGATTAATCCCATGATGCTTATCTATGGTATATCCCAAATTAAGCTTCGACGTCAACTCGTTCGACCGGTTTCTTCCATCTGAAGGGAAGTTATTCTGCTCTCCTCCGTATGGAGAGACTGCAGGCAACTTGTTTCCGTCCCAATCATAACGATTTGAAGCCTTATCATTCAAACCATACTTGCCAATGATATATCCTATATCAAAATCAAAATCGAGACCATCCAAAAAGAAATTCTTACGCTTTAGTGTCAATGCCGTCAATCCACTAACAGAATGGTTATAAGCCTCACGCACATCGAGGTCGATTCCTTGTATTTCCTGACGTGTCTTGAGGAAAATAAGTTCCCACTTCATTTCATCAAACCACCATTTCGTAGCCTTAACAGACATTCCAGCCATAACTTTATTGAACTTATCATGGTCTCTTTCCACAATTCTATTGTCCAAATTAGCCAAGGTCATTTTGTAATTGTTCTTTGAAAACGAGAAGGCTCCACCAATACCAAATTGTAAACCAGTTTTATGATTGGTACGTTTAAACACCGTTGATACTTGATGTGTGTTAAATGAGCCCAGTTCGTATGAGAAGTCAAAATAAACTGGTGGGTATTCCTTTGTTACTACATTAACAGCTCCGCCTAAGGCTGAGCCACCAAACTTATAAGGGACAATACCTTTATATACCTCTATACGCTCTATCATATTCGTAGGAATATCGTTTAAGGCGACAAAGTTACTCAATTGCGACATCGGAATTTCATCCACATACATTCCCATACGCTTACCTTCTAAGCCACGAAGTGAAATGCGAGAGGCACTACCTAAACCTCCTGTATTTCGCACGGTAACTCCAACTGTACGCGCAAGTACGTCATTAATATTTGTCGCTGTACCTTGTAACTGACGCTGTCCTATAACAGATATAGGCATAGCCGACTCCTTCAACTTCCTAATCTCGCTACGTGCTGTCACCATAACTTCTTTCATCTCAACAGTTGTATCACGCTTATTCACCTCTTGTGCATTTCCACTAAGCATGAAAAAACCTGAAAAAAGTGTTAGATAAATCGCCTTTCTATATAATGAACAAGTATTATACACCCCTTTGCAGATAAATGTTTTTCTGTTATTTTTCATCTAACTTGTAGTTTAAAAACTCCGTGTTACAACGAATAGAGTCTTAAGTAAAAAATATGTATTCAACTATCGATGCAAAGATAGAAAATAACAGAGTGTGGTACAATACCTAAAAGTTAGTAAACCATATCATAGTAAGGCTAAACATATTGTTACCTAAGGCTTGAATGGAGTTTAATTGGTACTCCGCACCATTAGTGTTAAGCATGAACACCACATGTGCTAAGCGTCAGCACATCTCTTAAAGATGATATACAAGAATCATTATAACGGATAGTAAGGTACAAACACATAACCAATACGAGAGATTATTACCACATTTTACAAATCGAAAACAGAGCGTCTTGTCAATTACCTGCAAAAGAAAGGGGGAAAGACGAGAACACTTTCCCGTACTTTCCCCTATGAAAATAAAACTTAATGGTCTTTTGAATTAATCTTCGTAGCCTGGAGTCTGTTTCAGCTCTGCATTGGTTGACTTCGTTGTTTCATCAATAGGCCACAACAAGCGGTCGGCACTTGCAGTTGAATACTTTGTAGCCTTATCAACCAAACGGATATCATGCCAACGCTTTCCTTCAAACAAGAACTCACGCATACGCTCTTTAAGGATAGCTTCTATTGGGTCCTCATCACCACCAACAAATGGGTTATCGGTATAGAAGTTGGTCAGTGCGGTACTTCCTCCAGTACTTACATCATTTGGATATTGCACCTCTGTATGAGCATTGAAGTAGGTTGCACCGTACGCACGACGACGAACTTGATTGATTTCTGTTGATGGGTCCTGACCTAAGAAAGCCTTAGCCTCAGCAATACCAAGCAAACACTCTGCAAAACGATAGATAGGTTGATCATCATACCATGATGTAGCTGCGCTACCAGCTATCAATGTTCCACGGAACTTATTACAGATATTACCAACGTATGAGCCATCCGAAGCCTGATAAACATCCGCCAAAGAAGCCTTCTTACGCTTGTCATTATCATTCGTATAGAGCTTCGTCCACAAACGTTTGTCAAGTGGGAAACGCATTACACCACTACCTAAACGCAAGTTTAGATTCGGTGACTCACTGAATTGGATAGCCTGACCTGCGTCGTTATGCAAACGATAAGCACCTACATTCTGCTTATTCATTACGAGTGAGGTATAAAGACCTCCCCACAAAGAAGTTTCGTTCTCACGATTATGGAGAGCATAGATAATCTCTTTGTTCTCCTTGTTATCATAAGCGAAGACGTCCTCAAAATTATCAAGTAGACTTACATCTGCATTATTCTGCACATCCTGATAAGCAGTAAGAGCTGTCTGATAATCTGCAGTACCACCACCCATCTGCTTTCCACTCCACAGATAGACTTCACCCTTGAGCATCTTGGTTGCAGCAAGCGACCAATAGGTACGACCGTTAGTGAACTTATAGTTATTGTTATAAGCCGTCTCAGATGCCAAGATATCTGCCTTTATCTGTTTCATTACGTCAGCAGCAGCATCCTGCTTACGGGCAACCTTATCCAAATTGATAGTCTTACCCTCTGTATGCTGTAAGTAAACAATAACATCACCATAGGTACGAAGCAATTGGAAATATAAGAAGGCACGCATACCATAAGCACCAGCAAGGTAGTTAGTCTTCTCCGCATCTGTCAGATAGCCAGCTTCGCTCACCTTATCTATCATCAAGTTGATTTGGTTGATACCAGTATAAAGACCTCCATAGTTGCCTACCACCGCATTACTCTTCTCAAGGGTGTTATTCCATAGACGGTCATACCCCTGTGGAGCTTCACCACTAAAAGAAGTACCACTATAGATATTACTTCGCATCTCACCCCAAACGATATACTTATCGGCATAGCTTCGCATCCAAGAACTCAGTCCTTGATTGAAAGCCTGAACCTGATCAGGATTCTTCCAATAGTTTGCATCGGTAATAGTACTAACTGGCTCGATGTCCATACAGCCTGTCAGCGAAAGGCTGAGGGCCGCAGCTGTTATATAGGATAGTAACTTTTTCATTGTAAATAACATTGCTTAGTTAAAATGTAACGTTTAATCCAAAGATAAGTGTGCGAGGAGTTGGATAACGACCGTAGTCATATCCCTCCAAGATTGCTTCAGGAGAAGCACCATCGTATGGGGTGAGATAGAAGAGGTTCTGGCCTGTCACATAAACATTGGCATTCGCCATCTTCATTGCTTTTATCCATGTTCTTGGCAAGTTATAGCTCAATGTAATCTCACGTAATGCCATGTAACCTGCCTTCTCAAAGAACTTAGAGCCTTCACGCCAGATATTCTGCTTGTTCAACTGATCAGCATAACTGAATGCTGGATAGCTTGCACCAGGATTGGTTTCCGTCCACATATCTTGTACATTCTCTATAAGATTGAACTGTCCTTGATACTGTCCCATAGAGCGAGCCTTGAGATCATTGTAAATCATGTGACCTAAAGCATAGTCAAAACGAGCAAATAACGAGAGATTCTTATAGCTTAACGTACTTGTCCAACCACCCGTAACAGAAGGTCTTGAATTACCCAACACCTTACGATCGAGTGAGTTGATAATACCATCTTCATTGATATCCTCCCAGCAAACATCACCAGGTTCAATAGCCTTCCAGCCTGTTGAGTTCTTATAAAGCACTCCTGTCTGTGGGTTAACCTCATCTGCAAGACCTGGACCATACAACTTTGCAATGTTATCAATACGCTTGTTAGCATTAGCCTTTACATCATCCCAGTCTCTGAAGATATGATCTTGGCTATAACCATAGAGTTCTCCGAGTGTTCCACCCTCACGATAACCACCAATCCACTTAGTTGGAGTCTTACCATCAGTGCCAACTTGCCCGCAGCAACCTCTACTCCTTGAAGTTGATTGAATGGACGGTCACTCTTAGGAAGCTGAACAATCGTATTCTTTACAGTTGAGAGGTTGAAAGAGAGGTCCCAACGGAAGCTGTTCTTTAGGTGAACAGGGGTTGCACGTACTTCCATTTCAAATCCTTGATTACGCAACTTACCCAAGTTAGTCTGGATAGATGTGAAACCTAAATAAGAAGGAAGGTTCACGCTTTGAAGCAGATTACTTGTATTACGAACGTAGTAGTCGAGAATCAATGACAAACGGTTCTTGAAGAAACCAAGGTCAAGACCAGCCTCGAAAGTATGACTCTGCTCCCATTTTAAGGCTGTATTCACAAGCGAACGGTCATAGAAAGCAGTGTTACCACGATAGTTTGTAAGTTGGTCATAGATTCCATAGATATAGAAATCACCAATACCGCTCACATTACCATTACTACCATAACTGATACGTGGTTTGATATTGCTAACAAAGTTTGACAGCTTAGACTCCTTCCAGAAGTCCTCTTCCATCATGTTCCAACCCAAAGAGATGCCAGGGAAGAAGCCCCAACGATTATCCTTTAACTTAGAGTTACCATCATAACGGAAGGTAAAGCTAAGCAAATACTTTTGTTTGTAATCATAGTTGAAACGTCCAAAGAGAGACTCAATACGATTACCAGACTTCTCTGACTTAGGATTACTATCCTTGTCAGCACCAGCATTGAGTGTAGGGATATCATCTGTAGGCGAATTCTTTGTAGAAGCATTCATCCAGAAGTAGTTATAATCGTAATACTCCGCACCCACCATGAAGTCTACATTATGATGCTCAGCAAACGTATCGAAGTAATTCTATATCGTATTAAGCTGTATCTGCGTATCCTTCATCATATAAGCGTATGAACGACGTGTCGTATTGATGTTATTAGGATTGCTCTGTGTATAATAAGCCTTATTGAAGCTTTCATTCTGATTCAGCACATGATAAATAGATCCATTGGCTGACATCTTCAGATGCTTAGGTATTAATGTCAAGTCAAAACCTATGTTGAAGGTTTCTGAACGTGAACCATTCTCCATCGTGAGCTTATCATTCCAATACATATAGTTACCATCTGAACTGCTCCAACCAGGTGCAGGAGAACCGTCAGCAAGGTAAGGATTCCATGTAGGACGCTGTGAGCGAGTACGATAGAACAAAGAACTCCATGATCCGAAATAGCTATCTGGCTTCGTAAACCATGTGTACTGCGCACCAGCACGTACCTTCAACCAAGGCTTAATCTGATAATCACCCTTCACACTACCAGTGAAACGGCGGAAAGAAGTATTGCGTACAACACCATTCTCATTGTAGTAACCTAATGAAGCTACAAAAGAACCCATGTTATTAGCACCACTAAAGCTCAGATAATGGTCCTGTGTAAGGGTCTGATTATGGTAGATTGCATCTTCTAAAAGGCCACCATAATCCTTAAAGATAAGCTTTGCACCATTTATTGAGCCATAGTAAGGGTCGTCCATAACTTCCCAACCTTCTTCAGTTAGCAGTCTCTGGTGTTCAGGATTGGTTGCATCGTAATACATCACATCCGTACGTGGAGTGTAATCAGTATATCCACGACCTGAATATCCATTCTGTGCATCCACATTAGCTGCTCTACCATGTCCTTCCATAGCGTCAGCATAACGCTTAAAGCCCATTCTATTATAGTAGAGATAGTTGCGAGCGTTCATGAAATTATAGTCATTACGCTTAAAGTTAGCACCCACTTTCAAACGATAGTTGATGCTGGAACTTCCTGCTTGAGCACGCTTTGTCGTAACAAGGATTACACCACCATTTGCTCTCGCACCATAAATAGCTGTTGAAGCCGCATCCTTCAAGACTTCAATAGACTCGATATCAGATGGGTTAATCTCTGACAAAGTACGCTCAACACCATCAACAATAATCAAAGCAGGGGCACTTCCTGTAATTGAAGCACCACCACGCAAGGTGATAGAAGGTGCCGTACCTGGCTGACCAGAACTGTTAACAACCTGAAGACCAGTCACACTACCCTGCAATGCACTACCGACATTTGAGAAAGCTGCCGCATCTAACACCTTATTATCCATCTTAGAGATAGCTGTTGTCAACGTAGCACGCTTCTGCTGACCACCATAACCCGTCACGATAAGTTCGTTAAGGGCATGCTGCTCCTCCTTTAGCTTTACTTTAATTTCCTGACCATCCCATTTCACTTCCTTAGTGTCCATACCAATGTAGCTGATAACAATAATGCTACCAGGAGAGATATTCGACAGAGTGAAAGCGACCGTCTAAATCAGTAGCAGCTCCATTACTTGTACCTTTCACTTGAACAGTGGCACCTACGATAGGTTCACCTTGCTCGTCAAGAATAATACCTGTGCACTTCCCTGATTGCTGTACGCTCTGAACAGGCAGTTTTGAAACTGCAAATCCTTGCGTAGGCATCAAGAAAGATACACCCATACATAACGTAAAACCAATTGGTTTGATGTGTAAAATCATACGCATCTAACTTTTAATAGATAAAGATTGTTTAGTGTCCTCCGCAAAGCAATGGGCAAAGAGAGTCATGCCTAAAGCATCACGAAAGGATATAAAATTATTAATGAAATTCTATTTATGTTCACGATATTAATAGCTCATCACGGAAAATAGGATTATATCCCTCACCGCAGAATACTATTTGCCTATGTTATATTGTTTAGGTTGGCTTAGGCAAATGTAGGGACTTTTTTTAGTTGACACAAATTATACTAAGGAATAATTCCTAAATAATTATTAATTTTAGTCAAGCGGAAAAGAAAATATCCTGACAATCAGACAAAAAGGCAATCTTTATCTACCCACGTTATACTGAGACGAACAAGTAGTTAGACTATAAAGAATTGTTTATCTTTTGTAACAGAACTCTTTATTGACATCTAAATGCTCAAAAACCTCCATCTTTTTGCATCGTGCTAAGCCTCCGCACCAATGGTGTTAGGCGTCCGCACCATACGTGCGGGGCGTTCGCACATATATAAGAATAGGTAAGAAAACTTAATTCAAAGTACTAACTGCAAGACTATTAGACACAAAAAACAGTCTTATTCCTTCTATAAAAGGTGGAATAAGACTGCTATATAAATTTAAAGTAGGACTAAAAGACTTACTTCTGTCTGAAACGCTCAGCTTGACTTTGAATCAACTCAGTATCCTCAAAGTAGTTAATCTGCATAGCTGCACGCACCTCATCCATTGTCTGAGCAGCAGCCTCACGTGCTTCCAATGAGCCCTTCTTGAGGATGTTATAGATCTCTGGAATGTCCTGTTCATACTCACGACGACGTGCACGGATTGGGTCCAGCATCTTATTCAACACACTATTGAGCAACTTCTTACACTTCATATCACCGATACCACCAGCAGTGTAAGCAGCTTTCAACTCATCAAGATTCTGGAACTCTGGCCAGAACTCAGCAAAGTCCTCATCGGTTGAGAAGGCGTCGAGGTAAGTAAACACTGCGTTACCCTCAACATGACCAGGATCAGAAACATTCAAGTGAGTTGGATCGGTGTACATTGTCTTCACTTTCTTCCATACGGTATCAGCATCGTCAGAGAGATAGATACAGTTACCAAGACTCTTACTCATCTTCTCCTTACCATCTGTACCTGGAAGACGACGTGCTGTAGCGTTCTCTGGCAACATGATTTCTGGCTCAACGAGTACTGGTGCATAAATCTGATTGAAGCGACGTACGAGTTCGCGTGTTAACTCCAACATTGGCTCTTGGTCCTCACCTGCAGGCACAGTAGTAGCCTTGAAAGCAGCGATATCAGCAGCCTGAGAAACAGGATAAGCAAAGAAGCCCATAGGGATATTAGCTTCAAAGTTGCGCATCTTAATCTCAGTCTTCACCGTTGGGTTACGCTGAACACGGCTTACGCTAACAAGATTCATCAAGAAAGTTGTCAGTTCTGCAATCTCTGGAATCTGACTCTGTATGTAGAGTGTACATTTCTCTGGGCTCAAGCCAGCAGAAAGGTAATCCAACGCCACCTCAATAATGTTCTGACGAATCTTCTCAGGATTATCAGCATTGTCTGTCAGAGCCTGTACGTCTGCCATGAAGACAAACATCTTATCGTAGTCTCCGAGGTTCTGAAGTTCCACACGACGGCGGAGCGAACCAACATAGTGACCTAAGTGAAGTTTACCTGTTGGGCGGTCACCAGTTAAAATAATCTTTCCCATGTATATTTTTCTGTTTTATTCGTTATTTGTACTGTTGAAGCTACTCATCATGTCCTGATGTAGCAATAGTATCTACATCTTCTTCAGGGTTTTCCTCAACTTGTTCTTCTATCCTTTGATCTGGCATTACTGGGGCTGTTGCCACAGTATCAACAGATGGAGCCTCTTCTACCTGAATAGGAGTTTCGTACGGAATCGTATCGTTAGGGATTGTATCAGTCACTGGCATCTCTGTCGTTGAAGAGCGGAATGCGAAATAAGCCCCCACACCACCTGCCAGTAAGAGTAGACCAATAAGTACGCCCCACAAGATAGCATTACTATCCTTCTTTGGTGTTTCTGCCTGCATCTGCTGCGACTGTGGAACAAACCCAGATGGTTGTTCATATTGCTGACCAGCACTTACCAAAGGTAAGGTCACCTCCATGACGCCCTGACAATGAGGACAAGTACACTCTATTGTTTGTCCTTCTTCAGCCTCAACAATAAACTGTGTTCCACAGTTATCACATGTTATCTGATATTTCATAACTTTACGTTGCTTAGAACCTTATTTGTTGCACCTGCCAGACTCTCAACATAAGCACCTGCTAAAGCACCACAAGCAGTGCGATACTCTTCATCTTCGGCAAAGCGATTCATCAATAAACTGAAACTCTCAAGATCGAATACTTCAAAGCCTCCACCATCACGCAAGAGCCCTTGTGCCTCTGCAAAATGCTTGTTGTTCGGACCAAAGAGAACTGGCATATCCCATACAGCTGCTTCAAGAACATTGTGGATTCCAACTCCGAAGCCACCACCTACGTAGGCTACATCGCCATAATGATAGATAGATGACAGCAAACCAAAACAGTCGATAATCAACACATCAGCCTCAACAACATTCTCTTCGGTTGCCCGTGTGTAGCGTACTACCTTCTTATCCTTAATCAGTGAGAGGATTGTCTTTAAGATGATCTTCTCCTATGACGTGGGGTGCAATGATGAGTTTCCAATCCTTGTGTTCGTTAAAATACTTAAGGAAGATTTCCTCATCAGGCTGCCATGATGAACCAGCTACAAAGACTTTCTTTCTGTCAGTAGCATCTATATTGACAAACTTCTCTACCAATGGTAGTTTCTTGCTTGCCTCCTTAATTTGCAAAACACGGTCGAAACGAGTATCACCCACTACCACCGCATCAGAAATACCTATCTTACTCAAGAGTTCCTTACTCTCCTCATTTTGAACAAAGAAACGGCTGAAACATCTCAAGACACGACCATAACCACTTCCATACCACTTAAAGAAGATTTGATCAGGACGGAATATGCTTGACACACTATAGGCTGGTGTACCACGATGCTGCAGAACATGCAGATAGTTATACCAAAATTCATACTTGATAAAGAATGCCATAACAGGACGAACTGCACGTAAGAATCTGCGCGCATTGCCCACTGTGTCAATAGGAAGATAGGTAATGATGTCTGCTCCCTCATAATTCTTCCTCACTTCATAACCGGAAGGAGAAAAGAAAGTAAGCAGAATCTTGTATTGCGGATAGTCTTTCCGTATCTGCTCTATCAAAGGGCGACCTTGTTCGAACTCGCCCAATGAAGCAGCATGAAACCAAACGTATTGAGCGTTTGGTTCCACCTTCTCACGTAAGATCCGCACTGCCTCCTGTTCGCCTCGCCACATCTTGCGTAGCTTTTCATTGAAAAGACTACCCACAGCGATGCCAAATTGGATGGCATACATTATTATATTATACATACTCGGCTCAATTAATTTAGCCTTTCGAGGTGCTTATCCTAACACCTCGATAGCCTTGTGCATACGCTTCAAGGTTTCCTCTTTGCCAAGGAAGGCAGATATATCGAACATTCCAGGACCCTTACCAATACCAACGAGGGTGAGTCGGAATGCATTCATGATATCACCAAGCTTATAGCCCTTATCCTCTACCCATTTCAAAACGATAGGCTCCTGACCTTCGATACTGAAGTCTTCAATTCCTTCCAATACCTCAGCAAGCTCGCTCATCTGCTGTGCAGAATACTCCTTCCAACGCTTCTTAACGGTCTTCTCGTCGTAGCTTGTTGGTGCAATAAAGAAGAAAGAGCAGAGTTCCCAAAGTTCTTTCACGAAGCTAACACGGTCTTTCATCATGTGTACAACCTGTGTCACCTGTTCCATAGTAGCCTCAACACCATTGTTAGCAACGATTGGAGCAAAGAGTTGTGCTATCTCATCATCTGACTTACGGAGGATGTATTCGTGGTTAAACCACATACCCTTCTGATAGTCAAACTTAGCTCCACTCTTTGAACACTTCGTGATATCGAATGCTTCTACAAGTTCCTCAAGCGAGAAGAGTTCCTGCTCTGTTCCTGGATTCCAGCCCAAGAGTGCCAAGAAGTTGACTACTGCCTCTGGGAAATAGCCACTCTCACGATAGCCCGAACTTACTTCACCAGTCTTAGGGTCGTGCCACTCCAATGGGAATACTGGGAAACCGAGACGATCACCATCACGTTTACTGAGCTTACCCTTGCCCTCTGGTTTCAACAACAGTGGCAGATGGGCAAAGCGTGGCATGCTATCTTCCCAGCCAAAAGCACGATAAAGCAACACATGCAATGGTGCACTTGGCAGCCACTCCTCACCTCGAATAACGTGAGAGACTTTCCATCAAGTGGTCATCAACGATATTTGCAAGGTGATAAGTTGGTAATTCGTCTGCACTCTTAAACAAAAACTTTATCATCAAGGATATCACTCTTGATGCAAACATCACCACGAATCATATCGTTGATATGAACTTCCTCACCCGGTTCTATCTTGAAACGAACAACATACTGCTGTCCATCCTCTATCAGACTTTCAACCTCCTCCATCGACATCGTCAAGGAGTTACGCATCTGCAGACGAGTGTGCGCATCATACTGGAAGTTTTCAATCTCCTGACGCTTCGCATCTAACTCCTCTGGGGTATCGAAAGCAATGTATGCCTTACCAGCCTCTAAAAGCTGATTGACGTACTTTTTATAAATATCACGACGCTCGCTCTGACGGTAAGGACCATGCTCTCCACCAAAGCTAACACCCTCGTCAAACTTAATACCTAACCAATCAAAAGAGTCAAGGATATACTCCTCTGCTCCAGGAACAAAACGGTTAGAGTCAGTATCCTCAATACGGAAGATAAGTTTGCCGCCATGCTGACGGGCGAAAAGGTAGTTATACAAAGCAGTACGCACGCCACCAATATGCAAAGCACCTGTTGGACTTGGGGCAAAACGTACTCTCACATTTCTTTCTGCCATTGTCTTAAATATTATATTTTCCTGCAAAATTAATGTTTTTTTTTGACTATACGCTATATTTTTAGTATTTTCGCAAGTTGTTAGAGGATTAACGCAATAAGATACAACAAGTTATTATAACATTTACGAAACAAGATATAAGATGATAAGATTCAAAAACATAAGCAACCCCTATTGGCGAAATATGATTTCAAGAGTCATATTGGTCATTGTGGCTGTAGTTCTAATCGTACTTTTTCTACCCCGTACAAAAGGTAAACTTTTCCATTACGACGAGGGTAAACCATGGATGTATGGACAGCTGATAGCGAAGTTTGACTTCCCTATCTTTAAGACTGAAGCTGCTTTGAAGATTGAGAAAGACTCTATCACAAAGCATTTCCAGCCTTATTATAACATCAACCAAGCTATTGAACAGAAGAAGATTGAACAGTTTAAGCAGGCATACAAAGATGGTATACCAGGCTTATCCCAGGACTATGTCGATGCGATTGCACACCGATTGCACGAAATCTATGAAGCGGGAGTCATTGATCCACAACAGTATTCGACACTTGCCAAGGATAGTAATAACCTCATCCGTGTCGTAACGGGCAAACAGGCTGTGAGCGTACCTATCAACAAGACCTACTCAACCCTTGGTGCTTATGAGCAGCTTTTCATGGATCCTCTGTTAGGACCAAAGCGTTCTGTGCTGCAGCAATGTAACCTGAATGAATATATTGAGGCAAACCTTGTCTATGATAAAGACCGTAGTGAAACGGAAATGAACGACATGCTCAGTCTTATTCCACAAGCTTCAGGAATGGTATTGGAGGGACAGCGTATCATTGACCGAGGTGACATCGTCGATGCTAAGACATTCCGTGTATTGAATTCCTTCGAACAAGCGATGGAGAAACGTAAGGCTTCCGAGGACGAGATTACCTCTACTTTCATCGGACAGACTATCTACGTGCTGATTTTCATCTGCCTTTTCACACTTTACTTGGCACTTTTCCGAAAGGATTACTTCAATAAACCACGTGCTATCTCACTTCTCTATGTGATGATAGTCATCTATCCTATTCTCACATCTTTGATGATGGAGCATAACATTCTGAGTGTGTACATCCTACCATTCAGCATGGCACCGATATTCTTCCGTGTGTTTATGGACTCACGAACAGCCTTCATCGGACACTTAACGATGGTACTCATCAGTGCAGTCGCGGTCAAATATCAATACGAATTTATTATCATACAGTTTGTAGCAGGACTTGTCGCGATTTATTCTCTACGTGAATTATCAAAAAGAAGTCAAATTTTCCTTACCGCACTCCTTGTAACAATTACTTCAGCAGCGGTATATTTCTCGATCCAACTCATACAGGCAGACGACCTTTCAAAGCTCGACCGCAGTATGTATTACCATTTTGCAGTCAACGGTTTCTTCCTTCTCTTTACCTATCCACTGATGTTGGTCATCGAGAAGACTTTCGGCTTCGTTTCTACTGTAACAATGTTTGAGTTATCAAACACAAACAACGAACTGCTGCGCCGACTCAGCGAGGTAGCTCCTGGTACCTTCCAGCACTCTATCACAGTTGGTAACCTTGCCACAGAAATAGCCAGCAGAATTGGTGCAAAGAGCCAATTGGTACGTACTGGCGCACTCTATCATGACATTGGTAAGATGCTCAACCCTGCGTTCTTTACCGAAAATCAGGCGGGTATCAATCCACATGACAAGCTGAACGACCTCGAGAGTGCACGTATCATCATTAGCCATGTAACGGAAGGACTGAAACTTGCAGAAAAAGTATAACCTTCCCACGTGAGATTAAGGAGTTTATTACCACACATCATGGGGCTGGACTTGCAAAGTATTTCTACATACATTACAAGAATGAGCATCCTGATGAGGAGGTTAACGAAGACTTGTTCCGCTACCCTGGACCAAATCCTTTCACCCGCGAACAGGCTATTCTTATGATGAGCGATACCGTTGAGGCTGCTTCACGTTCTCTGCAAGAATACACAGAGGAGAGCATCAGCGGATTGGTAAATCGTCTTATTGACGGACAAGTCGCTGATGGTAACTTCACCGATTGTCCTATCACATTCCGTGATATCACCGCTGCCAAAACCGTTCTTATCGAACGTCTGAAAGCGATGTATCATACTCGTATTCAGTATCCACAGCTGAAAACATAGAAAGGTTGAGGCCAATCATAATATAGACTCCCTTCCTATCTTCCTCCAAAAGGGAGATGCATAAATACTAAGAAACCTCACTAAGTTACAACAATAGTAACGTAGTGGGGTTTCTTTTTAGAGGCTTCAGTCATTTGAAATGATAAGGTTTACCTTTAAATTTAGAACTTTGACTTAATACCACACAGAGAAAAGAAGAACAATGAGAATTATAAAAAGCGATAAAAGGCGCAAAGGCACCGCCAGTGTGTAGAGAAAACAGAGGTTATTAACCTATTCTCATTGACACTTTAGCACTTAAATCGTTAGAATTTTATTTACAAAACGAGTCACAAAATAGGCAGAGAACAAGGCTAAAAACAAGCACCAATAACACCTTCATAAATTACTCGCTATCAATTATTTATAAAACTGCATTTCAAAAGGTGCCTTATAAGACTTCAAAAGGGCGTTAATAAAAGCACTAAAGGGCATCTTTTGCAAGTCAATTAGGCGTCTTTTAGAAGCCAAAAGAGCATATATAGGGTTTAAGCCTTATAAAAATTATTTACAAACATCAGTAATATAAGAATACCTTATTTGTAGAAGACAGATAGACATAGTATCAATTTGCATTTTATCTTTTAGTTTTCCCCGTTTTTAAGATTATCTAATTGGAAATAATAATACCATGTAAATCTATAAGCCTTTATTCTATTTATAATCTATATATTTAACGGAAGAGCCTTATTACTACCCTTTTTGCTTCCTAATCAACGATGCACATTTTAACTAAAAGTGAGAAAAAACAAGTGAAAATTTGGAAGTTTAGAACAATATTCATAACTTTGCAACCAAATTCTATAAGTTTTATATACACTTACAAAACAAAAATGAAGTATCAGAAGACTGTCCTTGCAGCTACTTTGCTCGCAATGGCAACAACAACACAAGCTGGAGGTTTGCTTACAAACACCAATCAGAACATCGCATTTAACCGTAACTTCGCACGTGTAGGTGCTATTGGTATTGATGGTGTTTACTTTAACCCTGCTGGTGTAGCTTTCCTTGACCAAGGTTTTCATCTCTCTCTTAACTTCCAAAACATATATCAGACACGTGAGATAACATCTACTTTCAGTGTTCCTGCATTCGCTAATACTCCTTATGAGTATCCTTTCAAGCTGAATGGTGGTAATGCTACTGATGGCAGTAAGTTCTATCAAGGTAAGGCTTCTGTGCCTATCCTCCCATCTTTCCAGGTGGCATATAATAAAGACAAATGGAGTTTCCAAGCTGGTTTTGGTTTGACTGGTGGCGGTGGTAAGGCTGCTTTCAACGACGGTCTTCCTACATTTGAACGTCCTGTATCGCTCCTCCCTGCACTTATCAACCAGCAGTTGCCTACCTTTGCGGCACTTCTCGGACAGCAGGAGACGCCTGCTACCAGCTATAGCCTTCAAAGCTACATGAGCGGCCAGCAGTATAACTTCGGACTCCAACTCGGTGTTGCTTATAAGATTAACGAGAATCTCTCTGTATTTGGTGGTGCTCGTTTCAATTATATCTATAACAAATACGAAGGTAGTATCACCAATATTTCTGCAAATGTAGGTGGAAATAACCAGAATCTATACGACTACTTCGATTCAAAGGTTAAGGCTTTGAACGAAAAGGCAAGCGCATTGCAGGCACAGGCTGTTGCTGCACAGACTCAGGCAGCAGCATACCAGGCACAAGCAGATAAAGCTACTGACCCTACAGCAAAGGCTCAGTTACAGGCTGCAGCAGACCAATATGCAGCTGGCGCCCAGAAGGCTACTGCAGGTGCAAAGCTCATTCGTGCAGGTGCAGACAAGTTGGACAGTAGCAAAGAAAATGTAAAGACCGCTATTTAGAGGTTTCTCAGCGCGGATGGGGTATCACTCCAATCCTCGGTATTGACTACCGTACAGGCAAGTGGAACTTTGCTGCACGCTATGAGTTTACCACAAAGTTCAATATTGAGAACAACACAAAGCGTGATGACACCAAAAAGTATGAGAATGGCGTGAACACTCCAAACGATATTCCTGGTATTCTTGCACTTGGTACACAATATGAAGTACTGAAGAACCTCCGTGTTATGGCAGGATATAACCACTATTTCGATAAGGATGCACGCATGGACAATGACAAGCAGCGCTTCCTTAAGCATAACACACAGGAGTTCCTTGCTGGTGTTGAGTGGGATATCAACCCATCAGTGACAGTCAGTGCAGGCGGTCAGCGTACGCTCTACGGTCTTGGCGATGGTAAATACTTGACCGATCTTAGCTTCGTAACGAGCAGTTACAGCTTCGGTTTCGGTGCAAAGATTAAGGTTGCAAAGAATGCTCACCTCAATGTTGCTTACTTCTTTACCAACTATTCAAACTTCAAAAAGGAGTACACTGGTGCTATCGAAGTGGGTAAGGATGAGGTAACACAGCCAGATGGTTCTGTAACAATGCAGCCTAAGACCCTCGCAACTAAGAACACCGATATCTTTACTCGTACCAATAAGGTACTCGGTGTTGGACTTGATATTGATTTCTAAGCCACTAATAAATCTACCGTTTTCCACAACTAATACCACTAAGAGGCAGTCAGAGTGATTCTGGCTGCCTCTACACTTTTATAAAATCATCACTAATTACTTGTCGTTTTCAACTAATATTTATATATTTGCAACAGAAAGGAATAAGTTTATGGGAACAACAATATCAACACTTGCCTCAAGGATTGCTTGTAAACAGGCATACCAAGAGAAAAAGAAATTAGAAAGCTTGCAAAGGATTGCAAGATACTTATCTGCCGAAGAGAGAGAAAGTTCTCTTCAGTGGGAATGGTTTTGTACGTGTACCAAAAGAGGAAGCCGAGAGAATGAAGATTGATGCTTACCTCAACACTTAAATATCTACAAAAATGAGCCTGAGTTATTATCCTTACAGATTTGTGAAGAAAATAGATGAGCCTTGGGATGGACCTCAAGGCTTTTTACTTTATAAACTTTTGTATTCGTTTAAGTCTAATAAAAGTCATCAGACTTATTGGGTGTGGGTAGAGGTCTATTCACAACATTTTTATGCCGTCAAGTTCCATCTAAAAGCACATAGAGATAGTGACAAGAAATATAATATCCTGACGGGACTTAACGAGCCCAGAGAATGTATACAAACTTGCATGGCCATTATGAAAGAGGTTGCTGGGAAAGACGATAAAGCTTCTTTTGGTTTTATTGGTGCTAACTCTATTGGAGAGTCTGAACTTGAAACAAAAAGATTCCGAGTATACAGTAGGTATATGCAGACTTACTTTAACTCAGAAGAGTTTGAACATCATTATAACCTCATGAAGAGTGCGTATCTGATAATATGTAAACAGCAATTAAAAGATAATCCCAACCTCATCAATGACATCGTTGATGGCTTCAAAGAACTATACCCCTACTTTGACTAACATCCTCCTTAAGCCTATTAACACATGAAATAAAAGGTGCTTTTCAGACCTGATCGTATTTGAAAGATATGCTTTAAAAGTCGTCAAACATCGCTTTAGAAAGCACTAATACAATTTCCAATCCTACCCTAACAACAAACTCCATTCATTTATTTTTCATGAACAAAAGGAATTATTTTCATGAAAAGAAATATTTATTTTTCACGATAAAAAAATATTTTTTTCTTCATGAAAATAATTCGGAGAATAAGACTTTAGAAAAAAGATAAGTAACTAAGATTATAGCGGATCAACGTCATAATACACTTGAAGAGCACCATATCTCTTATCCTTCAACATGGCATCTAAGGCTCCACGAAGATACTGGCGAACACGTGGATAGTCAATTCCATTCTCCAACTTAAGCATTATTTTTCTGATACTTAACGTCTTCACACGAGCTACTGCTGGTTTATCAGGACCGAGTACGCGCTCGCCAAAGATTTCACGGAGTCTACTACCCAACTCTAAACCTGCAGAGTTCACAGTGTTGTCATCCCTATGTTTCAAATAAACATAGACAAGTCGATGGAATGGGGGATAATGGAAGTCACGTCTCTCAATCAGCAAGTCGGAATAAAACGACTGATAATCATTTTCGCACTACCTGCTGAATAACCGGCAACTCTGGGACTCTTTGTCTGAAGAATTACCAACCCCTGCCTTCCTTTTCTTCCTGCTCGTCCACTCACCTGACTCATCATCATAAACGCTTGCTCGTATGCACGGAAGTCAGGATAATTCAACATTGAGTCTGCATTGAGGATTCCCACGACCGAAACCTTATCAAAGTCGAGACCCTTTGAAATCATCTGCGTACCTATCAGAAGATTGCTCTTCCCCGTAGAAAAGTCATTAATCAAACGTTCATAAGCATTACGTGTGCGGGTTGTATCAAGGTCCATACGCGCAATACGAGCCTCAGGGAAGATATAACGGATTTCATCTTCGACCTTCTCTGTTCCATACCCTCGCCCACGGATATCCTCACTTTCACAACAAGGGCATACATCTGGCACCTTCATCGTATAGCCGCAGTAGTGGCAAGAAAGGTAGTTCATATTCTTATGGTGCGTTAATGACACATCACAGTCTGGACACTTTGGAACCCATCCGCACTGTCTACACTCCACCATCGGCGCAAAGCCACGTCGATTCTGAAACAATATTGCTTGTTCTCCACGCCCCAATGCCTCACGAACAGCAGAGAGAAGACGTGGAGAGAAGGCCCCAGTCATCATCTTTCGACGATAAAGATCCTTGATATCTACAATTTCTATTTCAGGAAGTTGGATATCTTTATAACGGCGTGTCAACTCAACAAGACCATACTTGCCTTGCTTAGCATTGTAATAGCTTTCCATTGAAGGCGTAGCTGTTCCCAAAAGTGTCTTTGCATCAGGATACATCTGTGCCAACACAATCGCTGCTGAGCGAGCATGATAACGAGGAGCAGGGTCTTGCTGCTTAAAACTCTGCTCATGTTCTTCATCTATAATAACCAGACCTAATCGATGAAATGGGAGAAAAATAGCACTTCTTGCACCTAAAATCACATCGTATGGCGAATCAGACAACTGCTTATGCCATATCTCCACACGCTCAGCATCACTGTATTTACTATGATATATTCCGAGTCTATCACCAAACACGGCTTTTAAGCGTTCTGTAATCTGAACCGTTAGTGCAATCTCTGGCAACAAATACAACACCTGCTTATGTTCATTAAGTGCTTTCTGAATAAGATGAATATATATTTCCGTCTTTCCAGAAGAGGTCACTCCATGCAGTAGTGTCACTCTATGCGCCATCATCTGCAAGAGAATCTGATTATAAGCCTCCGCCTGTGCCTCGTTCAGAGGTTTTATATTCTCTGGATGTGGTAGGTTTCCACGATTCAACCTACCGACTTCCTTCTCGTATGTAACAAGGATTTTCCTATCTTGTAAAGCACGAATAACACCAACAGAAGCATGGGTAACGTTCATCAACTCCTCTCTGGTCACCTCTCGCAGTACTGTTTCTGATGTAATTTCCACCATTTCATCGACACCAGCCAATTGTAAATAAGCCATAAGAACTTCCACTTGTTTCGTTGCACGCTTCATGGAATCTATCATAAGCATGAGTGTACGTTCATGGCGTAGGTTATCAGCTAATCGGATATAAAGTTCTGTTCGAGGACGATAACCATACTCCTCTTTCAGTCCCGATGGTAGTGCTGCTTTATAAACATCACCGATAGGCGACATATAGTAATCAGATATCCAATGCCAAAGCTTCAGTTGTTGTGGAAGAAGTACAGGAGTGTTATCCAATACATCTATGATATTCTTATAGATAATCTTTTTCCCTTCTGCTGTAACATTCTCCGATGGATTCGGTATATTTACAGGATAATCTGCAACAACACCAACATAAGTCTTACTCTTTCCCAGAGGGACAGATACACGTACACCAGCTTTTACCCGAGATGTCAAAGCATCAGGCACACCATACGTGAAATAGCCTTCAAGAGGAAGGGGTAAGATAATATTAGCGTAAGTCATTACAAATTGTTTGTTACCTATCAACCTTTACTGCTGTGCTATGAAGCAGGCTTTAGTTTGAATACAAAGTTACAAAGAAAGATGCAAATACACAATGATGAAAGTCGTCAATAACACTATCCTATCACAGAAACAGTCTTAACATAACTTTTATCACATAAAATATCCCATTCCTCTCTCGATGAAATGGGATATTATTATATATTACTTAATGTTTTGTTCTTAAAAGAAATAAGCTAAACCTAACTGCCATGAACTGTTACGGCTACCCTTCTTTTCGAAAACAGACGTTGCAGCATCTGTTGCTGTTTTCCAAGTTGCATCACCTGTTTTACCACAAGCAATGTTATAGTTGGCACTTACCTGCAAATGTTTGAAGGCCGTTACACCAAAACCAAGATTAACACTAAAGTTACTATTCTTCAAAGCATAAGTACTTCTCATGTTCCACTGATACTCCTTTTCACCAACATTAAATGCAATCTGAGGACCGCCAAAGAAGAAAATACTTGCCACACTACCTAATCCAATAGAATAGCGAGCATTCACAGGAATCGCTATCTGCTGTTGTTTTACGGTCTGCGTCATAGTAGCATAATCAAGTTTGGCTGCTCGATAGTCATAGAGAACAGAAGCATCCATACCTAAACCTACTACTGGTAAGGTGAACTTCACAGTAGGACCAATGAACCAACCTGTCTGATTAGATTTATTAAAAACATCACTATCAAAGTAGAAATCACTCACATTCAATCCAGCCTTTACACCGAACTTTAATGGTTCATCTGCATAGACAGGAGCTGAAATAAGGAATGATAGGGCTAATAAAGCCAATGAAACAATTTTCTTCATAACCGTAAGTGTTAATGATAAAAGAACTGAAACCACTTCCTACAGTGTGAGCACAAAAGGTTCACATGATTGAAAGTTGACTCAAAATAGGAATACTATTCGAGCGTCTCTATACATTAACCACATCCGTAAGGTGATTATTGCCCAATTAAAATTAATTAAGGTTGGTTCTATAAAATTCCTTTAATGAAGTTTTCTCTATCTTTCATTAAAGAAAGATTCCATCGTGAAATCTATAAAACCAGCCTTAAGAAAATTTAGGTTTGCCCTAAATATGAATTGATAAAAGTAAACCTATTACATAATACTTTACATGAAAAGCAGAAGACACAAAGCTAAAAAGCGATACGCAGAGGAGCCTCTGTACGCTACATCTCTTTAAATATAATCTCCGTAAGTTCTGTGACTTCGTGTGAAATTTAACCCCAAAAGAAAAAGAAATGTCTTGACAAAATATTAAAAAAAAGATAGGAAAATAGCTTTAAAAGTGAATTATTTTAGTACCTATGTAAGTAACTTGTTTTCAAACAGTTGCAAAATGCGATTTCAAAAGAGCCTTAGTAAGACCTCAAAAGGGCGTTATTAAGAGCTCAAAAGGGCATCTTTTGCAAGCCAATTAGGCGTTATCTGCACGCTACTTGGTGGTCTTTACAAAATCGATCTATGAAAAATTAGGACAAAAGGAGTGTTCTGTAATTTAGGGTAATCAGGTTTGCTTTTTACATTTAGAACTTTAAGAAAAATAAAACAGAGCACCTCCAAGTTTCTTACTACAAACTTAGAGTTGCTCTGTGTGCCTTATTATGTAATAGTTTTAGACTATCACACAAAATCTATGAATACTCAAAAAAGTATTAATGACGCTCGCGGCGAACGGTAACACGTGCTGGAGCTACTCCTGCACTTCCACTTGAAGATGAACGACGAGTACGACTAACGCTACTTGTCGATGGACTTGTGCGGCGAGAACGTCCTACCTTTCTTGGTGCTTTCTCAGCTTCTTTAGCAGCAGAGATGCTGTCCAAACTATCTCGACGAGCTGGATCACCATATATTGTCTTCTCAAAAGCGATTAACTCACGCTCAATCTTCTTCTGCTCTGCAGCCATTGCAGAATCAGTAGGACAGTATTGTGCGAGGGTCTTACCCAACATATTCGTTGTCTTATAAATCTTTCCCTTATAGAGATTCATCGTGAAATAATCGTCAACACTCATCGTTGCCGCATTATTCAGGTTACTGGTCATGATGGTCTGCTTAGCAAGGAAAGGAGCCAAATCATCGTAACGAACCCAGAAAAGAGGGTATTTTACTTCGCCATCTCCGAAATCATCTTCGCGATACATAATCGGACAGAGGGCTACAACCTTACGATGGAAGGTTGCTGTTCCCTGATCATAATAGGCACTCTCTTTAAGATAGTAGCCTTTCACCTCTCCAGAAGGGATATCACTGTTGTCAAGGCGAATACCATGATCAGTACGTTCGTAGAAGATGTGATAGTTATCAAGGAACTGCAAAGGCTTGATTCGAGCTGAATCAGTAAAAATCTCATTGCCATCCATACGGTAGTTATACGCAGCAATACCACCTCGATTAGGACCACTCATCATCAACTTGAAGATGTAAGTAAAGAGATTCATCTGTGAACCTACAGGCTCTGTAGGATAGTACAAACCCGCATTAGCATCCTCGGTAAGTTTGAGTTCACGATAGATATCACGTCGCCAAACAACATCTTCCTCCAAAGGAGCAGTTGTTGGGAAGGATATCTGCGCACGTGTAGTAATCGAATTAGCAGGCGACTGGCGCTGTTGCTGGTTACGACGTGCAGCAGGCTGTGCACTTACAGTAAGTGCCAAGCAGGCTGTGCAGACTATGAGAAATATCTTTTTCATTATTGTTTTGTTTGTTCTTTACTAAAAGAGATACTATGATATCGTGTTTTATGAGTTGAAATAGTATGAATACTATGTATCAACTTGTCAACCAGTAAACTTGTCTACTCGTCAACTATCACCTTACAATTACCTCCATATTTCTTCCATTGAGCGTTCGAGTTGTACCATCAGGTCCATGAACGACAACATTAGTAATGTAGAATCGCTTGTTGCGGCTCAACTCACGGAACTGTTCTCTCTGCTGTGGAGAGAAGGAAGCACCATTACTTGCCAGCGGTACAGCATTACCCATATTATCAAAGAAGACAACACGGAAGCTGGTTACGCTGAAAGGAATATCAAGTAAGCCGTCATCAATAGCAGCCTGAATGCCTGGTGCAGACATGAGTGCAGCCTTTGAAAGAGTTCCACTCTTAAATCTATCAGCACCCATAGCAATATATGGCGATGGATCCGGCAATTTTCTCACACGGAACTGGTATTCTCCAATCTTACGACCCTTCGCAGATACGGAAATAGTAACAGGCTGACCGACCGCCGAAGGACGTGCAATGAAATGACCACCACCCCTTGAAACGAGTGAACCACCAGACATTGTAGCTTGCACGTCACTCTGAGAAGTGTTAGGAATACTAATAGTGATTGGGTTATCAAAGCCTGCATAGAGTACATTCATCAAGTCTGCAGCAATTGTAGCCATTCCATCGAAAGGTGGAACCTTCTGCATTCCTTGTGGACTGATATACTCTTTTGGCTGTGGACCACCCGTCACCCAATAGTCTTGCGAGAAGTTTCTACGCAACACGTTACCTGTTAAATCCTTAATAAGGATATATCCATTCAAAGTATGTTTTACCAGGCGCACCAGCCTTAATAGTTATCTGATTGCCCTTAATAAGCTGTCCATTTACAAAGACCTGTGGCTGCTGTGTAGAGTCAACAGCTCCCATAAACATCTGTGCCGTCATTGTCTCACCCGGATAAAGGCGTGTCTGACTTGGTACAACGAATGCCTGCAACTTGTTAACACGTAAGTCTTTCAAACCAACATTAGCCACCAAAGTATGCAACACTTCACCTTCAGCATAGCGAACATCGCTTTTGCAACTTCGAGAGAAGCGTTACCGCCGCTGCAACAGGCATATTCTCGAACATATATTCTTCCCAGTTCTTACCCATAGAATGGTTAGGAACCGCTGTAGAAAGATTACTTTCGATAAGTTTCTTCTGTCGAGGGTCTGTTACAAACTGCAGAATACGTGCTCGATAATTATTGATAGTCTCGTAAAGTTTATGTCCTTGCCCATTAGCTGGGTTCAACATAATATAGCTGGCAGCCTCAATATTATCCTTTCCTTCGATATTCAAAGGGTCACCCTTCTCGCCATCAGCCTCACGAACGATAGCAACTTTCAGCGATTGTGCATAGTTATAGAGAGAATCACTCATCTCTCTGACCGTCGATGCCATCACAAACCACTGTTTTACCTTCTGTGGGTTCTTGCGCATCATTTGGTCGAGTTCGCCAAAGATAGCTTCATTTTTCCTTGGATGAATTTCCCGTTGTACGGTTCAGGCTCTCCTCAACAACAGAGAAGCCATTGAGTACCTCGGTGGAGATATTCAATGCCAACATTGCCATGAGGACGATATACATAAGGTTAATCATCTTCTGGCGAGGGAAATCTTTCTCTTCTTAATAGCCATTAATTCTATTATTTGTAGTGGGAAGACGCTGTAAACAGACACCTTCCCTACCTTATTTCATCATTACAAGCTCTCAGGAGCAGACTGCTGAGGAGCTGCACCCGGTGCTGCCACACGCATATTAACAGTCATTGCCTCAATCATTCGAGCGTAGATACTATTGAGTTGCTCAATCTGTTGTGCCATCTTACGAGTCTGGTCATTAATCTGATCAATGGTACCAATCTGCTGGCTGGCACTCTTAAGCTGCATCTCATAAACCTTAGCGATACCAGTGAGGGTACGATTAAGATTCTCCATCTCTTCGCTATCACGTGTCAGACGCTGGCTCTGGTCGTTCACCTTGCCCAACATCTCAGTCAGATTCTGCAATGCAGATACATAATTTGTCTGTGCCTCAACCATCTCAGGCGTCTGCTGTTGTGCATCAGCGATAGCCTTACTCTGCTGACCAACAACGGCTGCAGCGATATCATTAGCTGAAGGCATAGCCTGCTGAACACTCTGTGCAATATTCTCCGCAGCAGCATATTGTGGCTGTTGAGCAGCAGCTGGACGTTCTACTGCATTCTCTTTGTCCTCAAGATACTCCTCTGTAACATGTGTTGGGAGTTCGCGACCGTCATCTGTCTTATCAAACGGACGGTCGAACGCAGAGAGAAAGAACACGATAACCTCTGTACCCATACCGAAGTAAAGCATGATATTTGCTCCCGGCAAGTGGGTCAACTTAAACAAAGCTCCAAGAATTACCACCGAAGCTCCCCAACTATAACCATAGTTCAGGAACGTCTGCCCAGGAACACTATCCATCCACTTCTGCAGATGGTAAATGATATTGTATTTACTGTACTGTGTCATTTATCTTCTCTTTTTCTTACTGCTTTTCTTATTCTCTTTTGCTGCCTCACTTGATGAACTTGCAAGACTGCGAACACAACGGAAACCGATGTAACTACGTGGTTGGTTCTGATACTCCCAAGTACGCCAAGCACTGCGGATATAGCTCTCTGGGTCTTTCCAACTACCACCACGAACACTCTTCTTCTTCAGGCGATAAGGGTCTTCCTTAGCCGCTTTATAGTCCAACTGTGGGTTGAGGTCATTCATCGCATCAACACCAGCCTCTGTATAAATTGTACTTGTCCACTCGGCAACATTACCAGCCATATCGAACAAACCATTAGAGTTTGCACCATAGATTCCTACCTTACTTGTAATCAAGTTACCGTCTTTCGTATAGTTTCCACGGTCTGGCTTAAAGTTAGCAAAGAAACAGCCATTGCCACTCTTAACGTTTTGATTATCCCAAGGGAACTCGTCCTGATTCTTTCCGCGAGCGGCATACTCCCACTCTGCCTCAGTCGGTAGACGATAACGCTGTACGTAGCGTGCCTCTCTACCCAAACCTTTAAGCAGATAGTCCGTACGCCAAGCACAGAAAGCATTAGCTTGCTCCCATGTTACACCTACCACAGGGTAGTTGTTATAAGTTGGATTACTGAAGTAATTACGGAGATAAATCTCGTTATCTGAATTACGGAAGTCATTCACCCAACAAGTCGTATCTGGATAGATATTGACAATATAAGTATTGAGGAAGTCCCAAGGACCTGTCAACGGGCGGTTGATCGTCTCATTATGAATAACGCCGTTTTCATCGACATAAGCTGTATCCTTTGATATCATCACAACCTCATTAGGGTCGACTGTGATATCAGTATTCAAGTTACGCTCTTGTGGATTCAAACGATTGCGACGCAGAGCAGCTGATGTATAATCGTAAATCTCAAAACGATAGTTCAACTGTCTACCATCAATACTCTTTTCACCCGTAACTGGATTGGTCACATAAAGGCTCTCAAAAGCACGTTGCTCGTCCTCATTAGGCTTACGAGGAAGTCGCTTATTCCAGTCCAAGTGGGGTGTGACGGGATCGCCATTCTTGTCTTCTGTAATCATATAGCTTTCATCACCACCGTATGCAGGATCAGCCAAACGGGTACGAATAATTGAATCGCGAACCCATTCAACAAACTGATTGTACTCGGAATTGGTTACCTCTGTTTCATCCATCCAGAAACCATCAACAGAGATATCCTTTACAGGAGTCTTCTTACCCCATAGGGAGTCCTGCTTTTCCAAACCCATTCTCAACCAGCCACGCTTGACAAGTGTCATGCCGTAAGGTGCTGGTTCACGGAAGGTACGCCCTCCACCAACGCCAGTGACCTCTCCGCCACGACCTGACGAAGCGGTTGACTTACCAGCAAAACAGCCTGTCAATGTTCCCAAGACGAGTGCACCAAGACAAATGGCAACTATACTTTTCTTCATTTTCATTATATCTTTCTATAGAAATCTTACGCTTTTATGTTTGTTCCTACCTTTCTTCTGCAGGTTTATATCGGTTTGATAGCTGACAAACAGCCCATGACTACCATTCTTGAAAGCTGCTGTACCCGTGTACATCTCATAGCTATAACCCAAGTTAATTCCGTGAAATGTTCCACCAATCATGGCTGTAACAGAATTTGTTGGACTATAAGAGACACCTCCGTAAAGTACTTTCTTCTCATGAGTATAGACCAATCGAGCCGTGATATCAGCTCGATAGTTCACACCATCATAACGTGCCAGAACAGAAATCGGTATTGTAAGAAACGGATTTCGCAATTTAATATTGTATCCACCCGTCAAATAATATGTACGATTTATCTGTAACTCATTGGTTTCACCCAAATCTACTAAGGGAGCATTGAGGTGCTGAACGGATGCACCAACATACCAGTTCTTATGTGTATAATAGACTCCAACGCCTAAATCAAGTCCATGACCATTGACTTCTCCCTGTGCTAAAGCTGGGTCGCTGCCTTCCTCTGGGTCTAACTTAGAACCATCTAATTTCTCAAAAAGCATACCCGCCTGAACACCAGCAGATAGCATTCCGCCCAAAAGATCCTTACGGAAGGCATATTGTCCTGCAACACGCTGATGAACAAAGGCTCCTAACTTATCATTCAAAATAGAAATGCCCACTCCATGATATTGCTTCATGAAAAAAACTGGCATATCTGCTCCTACATAGAAAGTATTCGGATTGTGTTCATAGCCTGCAAAGTCGAGGGCGTATGCACCCACAACATTCAGTTTATTGTCCTTTCCAACCGTAGCAGGATTGAACAATGGCTCCATCGCCCAATAGTGACTATAAGACGGATCGTACTGTGCCTTGACAGAGTTCCCTATCAGACAAGTGAGTGAAAATATGAGTATTAAACGTTTAAACACGATTCTATAACGTATGTCTGGTTGAATTATTGCTTTCTTACGTATAAATATTAAAAAGCGCATGGATATATAGAAAGGAAACACTCTAATAAGAAAGAACAGACACATATCTGTCTTTCTACATCCTACTTGCCGAAAGAAGAGATGTACACATAAGTAGTCATTGTAAATAAATTTCGCATACTGCAATTTTAAAGATGCTCTTTTAGCTTTGAAAAGACGCCCAATTGGCTTGCAAAAGATGCCCTTTTCAGACCTTACTAACGCCCTTTTGAAGTCCAATTAAGCACCTCTTACAAAGTAGTTTTATAACCTCTTGACTTCATGATAGTTACAAAAGAGTAGAAAACAGTGGTTTTTCAACAAGGAGCCAACGATAAAGCCCATAATTTTGTCATAAATTTTCCAAGCAAGCAATTACGTATTTTCCATCTATACAGAATTAAATTCTGAGATTTTAAAGGGTACATACACCTTATATAAATACTATCACCTGATCATATATATATATGTTTAGTATAGTCTAATGACCGATTTGAGTTCAAAACAAAAAAGAGGTTGTATCTCTATAATACAACCTCTTTTCTATTCTTTAATATTCGTCTTCATTCCACAAGAAATCGTCCTTTGAAGGATAGTCAGGCCAAATATCCTCGATACTATCATAGACATCCCCTTCATCTTCAATCTCTTGAAGATTCTCAAGAACCTCAAGTGGTGCACCTGATCGCATTGCATAGTCAATCAGCTCATCTTTTGTTGCAGGCCATGGAGCATCTTCCAGCTTAGAGGCCAATTCAAGTGTCCAATACATATTCTTATTTTTTTACATGATTCTTAGTGCGTGCAAAAGTAACATTTATTTTCTTATCTGCAAGTATTTTTCCATATTTTTTCACTTATACCACTATCATTATTCAAATAACGTGACAAAATGAAGAAATAATCTGATAATCTGTTGACAAAGATAAAGATTTTAGATGAAACTGTTGCCACATGGGATAATGTAACGATACGACGCTCAGCACGACGACAAATCGTACGGCAAACATGACTTTGAGCTGCAGGAATGACACCCCCTGGCAAAACAAAATGGTGCTGCACAGGAAGTTGGGAAGATAGCTCATCAATAATGGTTTCTATCTTCGTGATGAGTTTTTGAGTACTAACAGGTTCTTCGGTCTTTATCTCAGCACGAGCAAGTTCACCACCGATTACAAAGAGTTCTTCCTGAATTTCAGATAAGAAATCTGTGAGGTTAGCAGCAGGCTGTACTCCTTCTTTTAAACTACTTGTTTGTAATAATGAAATAAGTAAACCTATATGCGCATTCAGTTCGTCTAATGTTCCGTATGCTTCTACTCGTATATCGTCTTTTGATAAGCGACTGCCATCACATAAGGATGTCGTACCATCATCACCTGTTCTTGTATATATTTTCATAATAGTATTACATTTATAAAGTTTAAGTCCTGTGCTTTCAGAAATTCACCACGTATGATTGTTTTACCATATCTTTATTCAAGAATATTACCCCACAATAGTATAAATCAAAACTGATACCAGTGCGCGAATCTGAAACAAGTTCTGCCCAATAGGCTTCTTCTTCCTTATTGCGCTTAATATTCTCAATGATTATGACACTTGATGAGGGAAGATGCTCTAATGCCTTGTCAACAAGTGAACGGTAATCCTCACTAAGTGGGATACGTACCATACTATATTCACCTACATTAGAAAACAAACGAAGACAGTCTTCTTCTGTCGTCTCCTTTGTTATCTTCTGATAATGCGTTTTTTGACAACCTGCATTTACATAAATTTTATAACACGAAGATGCAGGGTAACAATCTACAAATGTGTGGGGTTGCTGATAATTGGCTAAACGAAAATAGAGTTTACATATTTTGCGAGTTCTCTTATTAATTCCATTTACCTGTTCATCAAGCTCTTCATACTTATAATAAGGATAATGCTCGTTTACCACATATCGAATAAAACGATATGCCCAAGGCGACTGTACGCCAAACCCTCTGGAATAGCGCGCACGTCTTAGCCAAACTATAAATCGCCTAATGAAGTATAACATAATGAATTAATGTGGTTGACAAAGTTAATAGTTTTTTCCTTATTAGAGAAAGAATAGATGCAAAAACCATAATTTTAGTTCTTTTCACATCCTGAGAAAAAAGCTTTAGATAATATCGTCAAAAAACAAACATTTTATCTACACTATAAAGCTAAATATGGCCTCACATATTTATTTTTTTATTAAAAAAATTTTTGCTAATAATTCGCAAAAGATTTGTACCTTTTGCAACGCTATTTAAAAAATTGCAACGCTATTTTTAAAAAGGTTACTATATATTTAGTAATACAAAGACAGAACGATTTTTCTATCTGACAGGATAATCAGATGAAATATTCTTTCTACAATCTTTAATAAGCACAGAGTCTACAACATTAGTATACTCAAGTAAACAATATAGTTAATATTATATACTACAAAATGGAAACAAAACGACAACTTGTAAAAGAGGCTTATATCAAGCCTTGTGCCAAGGTTTTTGAATTGGCAGAAAAGAGTTTCATCATGGCTGCAAGCCCTAATGTACGCCCTGGAGGTGATGCAGGAGGCAGCATAAGAGTGATAGAGCAAACTGTAGATGACGAAGATACTGACCTTGAAGGATAGTCATCCCACTAAAGTTAAACCAAAAATATTTCAAATTAAACGAAGTATGAAAAATAAATTATCAACATTGTTGTTGGCTGGTGTAGCTACTTTGACAATGTTTTCTTGTGTCGATAATGACAACTTGAATGAGAATAACGGAGATAATGATGCATTAGTTTCATTTGGTGTGAACGATGTTCAAACACGTGCTATTGCTGTAAGCGGTGGAGCTTTGACACGTGGAGCAATCAATCCTTACCTTTCTTCAGAAGACCTTGCACCACAGAAGTTGGAGGTTAAGGGTGCTGACGCAGAAAATCTCTGCATCATTGAGACAACTGTAGAGGGTGTCAATCCTGTTCAGGCAGATGCTCAGACACGTGCTAATGTGATTAAAAACATTACAGAGAACTTCTCTGCTTCAGGACATCGTGGTACAACAGAAGCTAATATCACTACTAAGCCTGAGTGGTTCTACAATGAACCAACTTTTAGTAATGGTAAGCTTGTTACTCCAAGAAAGTGGAGTTGGGCAATTCCTCACGCTCGTTTTTATGCTGTATTCCCACAGGTTAAGGATGAGTATACTAAGATTAAGCTTTCTCCAGAAACTTATGAGGGTAGCCCTTATATTGAGTTTGAGGCTGAAACAGAAGTAACAAACCAGAAAGACTTAATGACAGCTTGCTCTGGTCATGTACACTATTCTGTTCAGGGTACTGCACCAAGAACTGACTTAGATTTCCGTCACGCACTGACTGCTATCAAGTTTGCTGTTGGTCAAAACCTTTCTATAAACAAAACTATCAGTAAGGTTGAGATTCGTAATGCTTTGAGCAAAGGTAAATATACACTTTCTGACAAGTTTGATGGTACTGGTGCTAAATGGGAGAATTTGAGTGACGCTAAAACCTTTAAGCTTGAAGGGCTTGCTGTTAGCACTAATCAGAATCCTAACGCAGTGCTTACCGGTAATGATGGTGACAACTATACCTTCTATATGATTCCTCAAGAGCTTACAGGCAAGAATATTACTGTATATGTTGAGTTCGCTGATGGTTCTAAAATTGAAAGTACACTAAAGGGCTCATGGTTAGCTGGTACTACCAAGACTTATAAGCTCAGTGAGAAGAACTCAACATGGGAATATACACTTGAAACAACAAACCCAGCAAACGTAGCATACAATCAAGACCAGTCTAATGACTATCTTGTTACAAGTTATAGAAATGCTCCTGATGGAACAAAGCAGCCTGTTAAATGGAAGGCAGTTGGCTTTGAGGAGTATGACCGTGCAACTGACAGTTGGACTAACTTGGGCACAAACAAGCCTACTTGGTTGACAGCTATGTCTAAGGAAGATGGCGAAGGTGGTGCAACTGCTGAATCTGGTAAAGCAACTATTACAAAGGCAGACTTGAAAGATCGCCTCACAGAGTATAATAAGGTACTGCAGACTGCAACAGAGAAAGGTGCAGCAGGCAACTACTACAACTTGTCAAATGCTAATGGCGGTGATGCTATCCAGAACACTGCTAACAGCTACTTGATTTCTGCTCCTGGCTACTATCGTATCCCATTGGTATATGGTAATGCTGTTAAGGGTGGAACTACAAATGCAAGTTCATATAAGACTGCTCACACAGGTACTGATGTTTTGAGTAATTTCAAAGATCATTTAGGAAATGACATCACAACTCCTTACATTAACGTACAGAATACAGCTAATCCTGCAACACAAGCATCTATCGTATGGATGGACCAGAAGGATCTTGTTGATGGCTTAAGCGTTACTAACAATGGTGACAAGTCATTATTAACTTCCACGTGTCTCCAGCAAATATTAAGAATGGTAATGCTGTTATCGCTGTTAAGAGTGCAGATGGTACTATCATGTGGAGCTGGCACCTTTGGTTCGATCATAGTGATGCGTTGAGTACAATTGCATGTACAAATCATGAGGGTGATAACTTCAAGGTAACAAAAAATATACTTGGCTATACTCTATACAAGTGGAAATCAACATCCTATGAATCTCCACGTGTTGCACGTATGAAGATTGAGCAGGAAGTGGGTAATGGAGCAAAAAAATCTGCCTACATCACTATAACACAAAGCCCTTATGCAGAAAGAGAATATTCTACTGCGCTCTACCAGTTCGGGCGTAAAGACGCCTTCCCTGGTACAAACACACTTTATGAAAGTACGTTTGTCGAGAATGGTGGTAACAATATTTCTATCGTAAATGCTATACAGAATCCTGGCACATTCTACACAGATGGAAATAAATGGGGTACAGAGTACAGATACTTTAACTTGTGGTCTATGCAGACAACTTCACAAACCGATGCAAGCAAAACACTTGTTAAAACTGTTTACGACCCATGTCCAGTTGGCTTTACGATGCCTCCACTTAAGACTTTCTCTGGTGCTACAACAACAGGTAAAACAAATACTAATAATAAAGATATAAATGCACTTGGAAACTGGGATCAGGGATGGCACTTCTATGCGAAGGATTCATCATCACCATCAACAGTTTACTACCCTGCAATTGGCTCTCGTACCGCAAGTGCAGGCAAGCTCTATGGTGTGAAAGACAGAGGCTACTATTGGGTTGGAGTACCATCTTCTACTAGCGCAGGTAATAACTTAGATATTAGAAATACAATAGTAATTCCTGCAAATAACTTGAATCGTGCAGTAGGATGTTCTATCCGTCCTGTAGCAGAATAATAAATCCTCTGTAGTAATCAGAGAAATAATACAATAAACAAAAAAAGCAGTAACATTCTTTTGGGATGTTGCTGCTTTGTTTTTTTTTAAGTTGTTAAGAGATTAACAGAAAAGATAAAAAACGAAATAATGGGTCAGTCCTAAAACCCAGTTGCAAGTCTATCCTCTTAAGCACATAATTTCATAAGCCTATATAAAAAGAAAGGAATATCTGTGACTCCTCTGAACTGTGCCCTGAATGCCTTAACCTTAGCATTGAATGACTCGGCATTTGCATTCGTCGCTCTGTTCACAAAGAAATTGAGTATGGTTTGATAATGATTTTCAAACGTGTCAATCACTGTGTAGAAATTGTCCACTCCTAACTCATCAACCTTATTAAACCATTTTACTAACTTCAGCCTTGCAGCATCCTTGATGCTCTTGATGTTATAAATATCGGTAAGTTTCATAGCCAAATCATATGCCTTTTTCAGTGTCGGATAATGTTCAAAGATGATTTGTACCCTGCCTCTCTGTGCTTCAGTCCACTTGCTCTTGTGCTTGGTCAATATGAACTTTGCTCTGGCAAGCAACTGCTTGCGCGTGTCACCATTGCTGTATCTAAATGGTATATATTCCTTACCCTTACATTTAGCTTCTTTTATCTCCTCATTCTCTTTATCTCTTGCCATCCATCGATAAGCGATACGCATGTCATCCAGAGCATCATAATATAACGTGAGTTCGACGAATTATAAGTGTCTATAAATTTGGTGATTAGCGAAATTTGTTGTAACTTTAAAGAACTAATATACAAACAGTTACAAACAAAAAAATAGCTATGATCACCGAGGACAAAATTACTGAAATATTTTTGTATGGCAGATGACTTCTGCAAGTTTTTTTGATGCAATGACAGCAAAAATATACGCTAAAACCTACAGGAAAAAGGAAATATCATCGAAATTCTACAATGTCAAAGGCAGAAGTTATGCTGATAATGATTCTTTTCCACGATTCTGGTTATCGTTGCTTCAAACATTTCTATCTTGAAAAAGTATGCAAGCAGCTTCGCCATCTGTTTCGAAAAGTTGTTTCTTATAATCGTATAGTAGAATTGGAAAGGGATGCAGCCGTACCCTTAACCTTGTTTATCAAGAAGTTCCTGTTGGGCAAATGCACGGGTATAAGTTTCGTTGACAGCACACCACTGCGTGTCTGCAAAAACCAAAGAATACATATTCATAAGGTTTTCAAAGGCATAGCTCAAAGAGGAAAATGCCCTATGGGTTGGTTCTTTGGCTTCAAGTTGCATTTGATTTGCAATGAGAAAGGAGAACTTCTCAACTTTATGATAACGCCAGGAGATATTGATGACCGTAAGCCTATGGAGTACAAAGCATTCATAGATTTTATATATGGTAAGCTATTCGGCGACAAGGGCTACATCAGCAAGAACCTCTTTCAAAGGCTTTTCGTTGACGGAATACAGCTTATTACCAAATTGAAAAGTAACATGAAAGGAGCGTTAATGAGTGTTTCAGACAGACTTTTACTCAGAAAAAAAGCCATTATAGAGACGGTGAATGATGAACTAAAGAACATTACGCAGGTGGAACACTCCAGACATAGATACTTTGACAATTTCATCGTCAACCTATTAGGAGCAATTGCTGCCTATTGCCTGTTTCCAAAGAAGCCGTGCATCAATGTACAAAGGACCATTAACACACAACTTGCATTGTTCTGAATTCGTCGAACTCACGTTAAATACATATGAAATTATGCGCTTAATAGTATAGGTTTGCAACTGGGTTTTTAGGACTGACCCTAATTAGCCTTATTAGCCCAATATAGGCTCAGTAGAAAAAAAGGTGGGGAACTTTTCTTAATTAATATTTTTTTCTTTCCTTTGTATCATGGAAGAAAAAATATCTATATCAGTTAGCCGAATTCGTTTTTACCCAGTGATTTATTACATTATTTCTCTATTATTAAGATAGAGTCTGATTCTTCATTGTTACGTATTTATCTTGATGAGAGGATGGAGAAAGAACTTTCCGATGATCTTCATTTTGAATCAAAAGGCTTTATGGCAGCTGTTGAGGTGACGGATTTTCCGATTCGTGACCATAAGGTTATTTTGGTTCTTCGTCGACGTCGCTGGATAGATATTCGTACAGGTAAGAGTTTCTCTCTTCCCTTGCAGATTGATATTACAGCCTCCGGCACTCGTTATTCCAAAGAGTTCGGAGCTTTTTTAAAAGAAACGTATGGAGACATCCCCAGTGACCTGCCGTAC
>BNJS01000633.1_pt1:0-107500 | contig 145958 bp, 135 predicted proteins | sample 8540461 | NCBI WGS metagenome assembly BNJS01 (sample SAMD00202454, study PRJDB9452) | human saliva metagenome | isolation source: human saliva | place: Japan | reverse complement strand
ACAGTTGCCTGGACCGATTCTCTGCGCCTCATATTGCTATGAGGGACCCCTTATCCCGAAGTTACAGGGGTCAATTTTGCCTAGTTCCTTAACCATGAATCTCTCAACGCCTTAGTATATTCTACCCGACCACGTGTGTCCGTTTGCGGTACGGGTCGCAGATACATTAAGTTTAGCGGATTTTCTCGGAAGTATGATTACCTGCACTCAAGTTGTCCCGAAGGATTACCTGTACTTTCATGGTTCAGCTCGGAAGGTGGATTTGCCTGCCTTCCTCATAGCCTACGCACTTAAACGCCCTATTCCGTCAGGGCGCGGCAGTGTCACTGCTCCGTCTCCACATCACTGTATATGCGAGTTGCGGAATATTAACCGCATCTGCCATCGCCATCGCCATTCGGCTGAGACTTAGGACCCGACTAACCCCGGGCTGATTGGCATCGCCCGGGAAACCTCGGTCTTTCGGCGAAAGGGAATCTCACCCTTTTTATCGTTACTTATACCTACATTTGCTTTTCCATAAGCTCCAGGATTAGTTACCTGCACCATTCAACGCTAATGGAATGCTCCCCTACCGATACTTTTAATATACATTACTATCCCGCGCCTTCGGTATCTGACTTATACCCGATTATTATCCATGCCCGGACCCTCGACTAGTGAGCTGTTACGCACTCTTTGAATGAATGGCTGCTTCAAGCCAACATCCTAGCTGTCACGGGGACCAGACTTTCGTTAGACTAACTAAGACAGAATTTCGGGACCTTAGGCGGCGGTCTGGATTCTTCTCCTCTCGGGGACGGACCTTAGCACCCGCCCCTTACTGCACGACTGCGGTCTATAAGCATTCGGAGTTCGTCAGGTCTCGATAGGCGGTGAAGCCCTCTTGACCTATCGGTCGCTCTACCTCTTATGGAGATCGTCGCACGCGGCACCTAAATGCCTTTCGGGGAGTACGAGCTATCTCCAAGTTTGATTGGCCTTTCACTCCTACACTCACCTCATCGGGAAGCTTTTTCAACGCTTATCCGTGCGGTCCTCCATCCGGTGTTACCCGGGACTTCAACCTGGGCAAGTGTAGATCACTTGGTTTCGCGTCTACCCCATCTGACTCGACGCCCTATTCAGGCTCGCTTTCACTGCGGATGCGCGTCTCATGACGCTTATCCTTGCCAGACATGGTAACTCGTAGGTTCATTATGCAAAAGGCACGCCGTCACCGCTTACACGGCTCCGACCGCTTGTAGGCGCATGGTTTCAGGAACTATTTCACTCTCCTCATCGGAGTGCTTTTCACCTTTCCTTCACAGTACTCGTTCACTATCGGTCTCACGGGAGTATTTAGCCTTACCGGATGGTCCCGGCAGATTCGCGCAGAATTACACGTGTTCCGCGTTACTCAGGATACCACTACGTCTCGTCATGCTTCGAATACGGGATTATCACCCTCTATGATTGTTCTTTCCAGAACATTCTTCTCACAATCTAAGTACGACAGCGTGGTCCTACAACCCCTGCTAAGCGTTGCCACAAAGCAGGTTTGGGCTCATCCCCGTTCGCTCGCCACTACTAGGGGAATCATTATTTATTTTCTCTTCCTAAAGGTACTAAGATGTTTCAGTTCCTTCGTTCGCCTCACTACTTTACTGTAGTGATAACAGGTCTTCAACCTGCTGGGTTGTCCCATTCGGAAATCCCTGGATCAAAGGTTATTTGCACCTACCCAAGGCTTATCGCAGCTTATCACGTCCTTCATCGCCTCCGTGAGCCAAGGCATCCGCCATGCGCCCTTTCTTACTTTCTTCGCCTTCTTTGTAATTACTTACAAAGAATGTAGCTCATACTTTCAGCTGTTGTGTGATTCTAAAGAATTTGAAGTTGTTTCTTCAATAATTAGAATGCTAATTCTTCCCAGTATAGAAAGAATAGTTCTACATTACAGTCTTGCTTGTGTCAATATGTCAAAGATCTTGTGCTGTTGCCCTATGTTCTGAGGCAATACCTCAGAAACAGATGACAGCGAAGTGGAGAATAACGGATTCGAACCGTTGACCCCCTGCTTGCAAAGCAGGTGCTCTAGCCAACTGAGCTAATCCCCCAAGGGATAGAGAAGAAGTTAAGTCCATAACACATAGGCTTAGCGCCGATGTGTAGTCCCAGGCAGACTTGAACTGCCGACCTCCACATTATCAGTGTGGCGCTCTAACCAACTGAGCTATAGGACTGAGTTGGAAGAAAGCACTGCGGCTTTTCCTGCCAGACTTCCTTTCTCTTATTCTAAAAACAGAGTCAGTGAGTACAAGAAGAAAAACGAACCAAAGGTTCTTTTATTTTCTTGAGTACCATTAACTTGTTGACTTGTATACTTAAATACTTTTCAACTAAATCAACTAATAAGCGAACTCTCCAGAAAGGAGGTGTTCCAGCCGCACCTTCCGGTACGGCTACCTTGTTACGACTTAGCCCCAATCACCAGTTTTGCCCTAGGCCGATCCTTGCGGTCACGGACTTCAGGCACCCCCGGCTTTCATGGCTTGACGGGCGGTGTGTACAAGGCCCGGGAACGTATTCACCGCGCCATGGCTGATGCGCGATTACTAGCGAATCCAGCTTCGTGGGGTCGGGTTGCAGACCCCAGTCCGAACTGGGACCGGCTTTCAAGATTTGATGCAATTTGCATTACACCTTCCCTCTGTACCGGCCATTGTAACACGTGTGTAGCCCCGGACGTAAGGGCCGTGCTGATTTGACGTCATCCCCACCTTCCTCACACCTTACGGTGGCAGTGTCTCCAGAGTGCCCAGCATGACCTGATGGCAACTGAAGAGAGGGGTTGCGCTCGTTATGGCACTTAAGCCGACACCTCACGGCACGAGCTGACGACAACCATGCAGCACCTTCACAGAGGCCCCGAAGGGCGTCATTATCTCTAAATCCTTCCTCTGCAATTCAAGCCCGGGTAAGGTTCCTCGCGTATCATCGAATTAAACCACATGTTCCTCCGCTTGTGCGGGCCCCCGTCAATTCCTTTGAGTTTCACCGTTGCCGGCGTACTCCCCAGGTGGGATGCTTAATGCTTTCGCTTAGCCGCTGATACCAGGTACCAACAGCGGGCATCCATCGTTTACTGTGCGGACTACCAGGGGTATCTAATCCTGTTTGATACCCGCACCTTCGAGCTTAAGCGTCAGTTGCGCTCCCGTCAGCTGCCTTCGCAATCGGAGTTCTTCGTCATATCTAAGCATTTCACCGCTACACGACGAATTCCGCCAACGTTGTGCGTACTCAAGGAAACCAGTATGCGCTGCAATTCAGACGTTGAGCGTCTACATTTCACAACACACTTAATCTCCAGCCTACGCTCCCTTTAAACCCAATAAATCCGGATAACGCCTGGACCTTCCGTATTACCGCGGCTGCTGGCACGGAATTAGCCGGTCCTTATTCGTATGGTACCTGCAAATAGGGACACGTCCCTAACTTTATCCCCATACAAAAGCAGTTTACAACCCATAGGGCCGTCATCCTGCACGCTACTTGGCTGGTTCAGACTTCCGTCCATTGACCAATATTCCTCACTGCTGCCTCCCGTAGGAGTTTGGACCGTGTCTCAGTTCCAATGTGGGGGACCTTCCTCTCAGAACCCCTACTGATCGTCGCCTTGGTGGGCCGTTACCCCGCCAACAAGCTAATCAGACGCATCCCCATCCATTACCGATAAATCTTTACTTCAAATCTGATGCCGTCATCGAAGACTATGCGGTATTAGTCTGCCTTTCGGCAGGTTATCCCACAGTAATGGGAAGGTTGGATACGCGTTACTCACCCGTGCGCCGGTCGACGTCCAAAGAGTGCAAGCACTCAATGCCGTTTCCCCTCGACTTGCATGTGTTAAGCCTGTAGCTAGCGTTCATCCTGAGCCAGGATCAAACTCTCCATTGTAAAATATGTGTTGGTGATAAGTGATGAGTAATGAATGATAATAAATACCAATATTCCCCAAACACTCCACCGAGTAATCTCTGTTTCAGAACGCTTATCCTAAAAGTATCAAGTAAAAAGCACCTTTTCTTTTGTTCCTTAATTATTTTGAGGCGGTGCCTCAAAAGCAGGGACAATGAATTGATCGGTTCGTTTCTTTTACCCATCCATTTGATATAAAATCAAACAGACGCTTCTTGTACTACTTCTCTGTTTATGTAAATCTTTTCAAAGAACTCTTTCTTTTATTGCTCTCAAGAACTTGCCAGGTGGCTTGTTTTCAAAAGCGAGTGCAAAGGTATAGAGAATTTTTATTCCCTCCAAATGTTTTGAGAATTATTTTTTTCAAAAAAACTTAAAAATCACCCACAGACTTGACACAAGTCAACCAAAACAACACCTAAAACACCCCTACCACCACTCAGAAAGCCTCAAAATCCAAAATTTCGCCACAAAGACCCAAAATGAAAAACAAACCCATAGGAGCAATATCGAAAATAAGGGAAGTTTTCATTTTCCCCTAAATTCAATATACGTTTATAAGAAAACAAAACTATATATTAATGCTACTAAAGCTGGTGCACCTTGCTTTAAAATAATAGCTGGACTACTTGTAATACCGCCATAAATAGCCACCAATGCTACATACGCTAAAAGACAACGCGCCCAAAACAAATCGTTCATTACCCAAACAGCTATTAAAATCAGCACTGCCAATAAAAGATTATAGACACCTTGATTTTTAAATAACGTAGATACAATTGGGCGACTTAATTCCTCCACATCCATATTAAAAGTACGCGCAGTTGTTCTCGATTTTGTAAATATCGTTTCAAGACACATTATATATATGTGTTCGACTGCTACCAATGTAGCTAAAATCATAAAAGCAACATCCATATACAAACCTTATATTATATATAAAGAAAAAATCTGCATCTTGTCAATATGGTATAGACAAGATGCAGACTTATATTTATCAACGTTTTCTATTCTATCAATGCAGTAAATACCACAATGCTTCTCCGAAACACTTTCCACAGAAATAAATCATATATACGGAAAATACTGCCAAAATCCACCTATACCTCCGTGGGCATCGCTGGAGAATCAAGGACAGAACGTCATTATTCATAATCAGACTACTTTGTAGCCTTAGTCTCTGGAGCCTCACCAATGAGATCCATAAACTGATCAAGCTTTGGAGTAATGATAATCTGTGTACGACGGTTACGCTGCTTACCCAACTCAGTATCATTAGTTGCGAGTGGGTTATACTCACCACGACCACCAGCAGTCAAACGCTTAGGATTTACACCAAAGCGATCCTGCAGATACTGTGCAACAGAAGCTGCACGGAGACAAGAGAGATCCCAGTTATTACGGATATTCTTCATCTTGTCAGCAGATGTATTGATAGGTACGTTATCGGTATTACCCTCAATCAGCACATCATAATCCTTATAATCAGTAATAATCTTAGCAATCTTGCTCAATGTCTGCTCAGCACGATCATTCACCTCATAAGAACCGCTCTTATAAAGCATATTGTCAGCCAAAGAGATATAAACAACACCCTTCAGGACCTGTACATCAACCTCCTTCAACTCCTCACGGCTCAAAGAACGAGTAAGATTGTTTGTCAACACCATATTCAAGAATCGCTCTTAGACTTCACCTCAACCAAGTGACGGATATACTGATTACTCTCGTTAATCTGATCAACAAGTTTAGAAATGTTGATATTGTTTGAATTGGCATTTCTCAAACTGTTATCAAGACTACCCTGCAACGCAGCAGCACTCTCTCTCGCCTGAGCCAACTGATCCTCCAAGCTCTTGATACGTGCATTATTGGCAGCAATCGTTTCCTTAGCATTCTGATAATCTGCCGTCAACTGATTATTCTCTGTACGACAATTCTCCAAATCCTTCTTGCTGGCACAGCTACTAAATGCAAGTGTACCCAATGCTAAAGCTACGATAAAAAGACTCTTTTTCATATTTACTATTTTATTTTGGTTATTATTCTTCTTGTAATAGATTCTCCCTAACATAATGTAAAAAGAAATCAATTCTACGGTTTTGAAACCTACTCACATTTTATATAAAACGACGCAAACAGGTACAAAAAACTGACCTCATTTCATAGAATGCGGCATATCTATTGCAAAGATATTATAAAGACGTGTAAAAACAAAGAGTTGTATAATGAGTTTAGACATTTTTAACCTGAAACTTACAATTAATGGATCTTTTTGATGAAATTATACAGAATAAACAATTGGAAGATACAATAACCGAGAAACAGGTTCTTCGAGCAAGAAAGAACATAGGAACATAGGAAAAAGGTTTGCATATACGGTGGATGCTCTCGTCCACAATGCGGAAGAGGCAAAAAGAAAGGATTAATTCCGAAGCCGAGACTCCGTCATGTTTCTCCAATGACAGGCGAGATAACAGGTGCCCGATGCCAAACTTGCCAAAAAGATAAAATAAATCATCACTCATTCGAGTTTTAACACTCAAAAGTTTGGATAACTCACTTCTTTTCTCTATTTTTGCTTCCATAATAGTTTTGTTGTCTTGTCTTTAAAATCAGTTCTTTAGCGATTACTAATTTACAAAAAAATTCAACAAACTGTTATGTTTCTATCTATTTATTTGGGTGGGAAACTTTAGTAAACAATATATCAACACAATATTTGGCATATATACAAATGTATAGAATTCAGCAACAAAGTGATGTGGATTTTGTGCCATGTCACATCAGGAATCGCCAAAGGCAAGAAGAGTTATATGATTTTTTGATAGATGATAAGGAAGGACTTCTTCAGTATTCTCCAGTTCTGATCGCTGATAATAGATTGACATTGGAGTCCATCCAAAAATTGGACTATCTTGAAAGTTTTTTGCCTGCTCCGATTTTCTCAGAACGAGCAAAAATGAGAATTGAAAAAATTGTAGGAGAGGATGTTGTCTTCTATCCTTGTAAAATAAATCTTAAAGGAGAGTTATTGCAATTTTACCTGGCTAAGATCTTTCGAAAGCTTCCAATATTAGATGTAGAGAATAGTCCATTTCGCACGTTATCCAATGGAAAAAAAATTCCCACATATCCTTATAAGTTTACCTCGCAAGATTTAGAGTTCACGCTCGCAAGAGATTGCTACTACCCTTCATTATTTGTTGTGTCTTCTAGGTTGCAAAAAGAAATGTATGGTTTGTCTTTAGATCTAGTTCCATTAATCTGAGAATGAAATAATTTTGACAGTATACAGGGTCTGATTTATCACTTAAACAAGGATGACAAGATGTCGCAAAAGCATTGGACGTTCACTAATATTGTCCGTTATATTGAGGAGTATAAAAGAAATCCTCTACTCATAGAAAGGATAAAGTGGAAATTTATTCCAGAGGGAGAGTGTATAGTTGAGTTCGTGGAGCTATGTAAGCATCTCGTCCTAGAACGAACGATTAATCCCAAGATCCATCAAACTACAGCTATTTACTTGAGGTATTCTCAGCAATTGCTGCTAAAAAAGAAGAGAGCAATAAGACGTCTTGGCATAGGGAAAAAGAACGTGTCTGCAACCTTAAGACTATGTGGTACACATTATAGAGAGTATGGGGACGATGAGCATCGAGTCTTCTTTCTGGATACGGATGTGAATATATACTTCTGCAAACACTATCAATTACCTATTTATATTCTGCAAAGAATAGAATTCTCCAATAAAGAATATAGATCTTTTATCCTCAAGGTTCTTCCAGTGAAAAAAGGTGAATGGTAACTACTCCCGAGAATACCTCGTATCTTCTCTAATAGAGTAAATCATAGCAGAGTTGCATTTATGAGCGACAGCATAGGTCATATAATAAAGGGCTCTTCAGACGACTTATTGGCACATAGTCCGAGTAAGAGCTTTGTCAATCGCTGTGAAACAATACTAAGGTTATTGCTCCTATTTCTTGTGTGCTCCTTGTCCAACTTTGTGTCTTTGAAAGTTCATCAAGGATTGATAGCAGGAACATACACGGCAGAGTTTGACTACGCTGTCGTGGGTACTCTGGCCGCTACTCGTTACGATGAAGTTGATATACTCTATAACTAAAGTTTCCCACCCCTTAAAGTACTGGCTTTTCTCATTCACCTTTGCTTGTCGTCCCCCTATATCCATTGACTTTTAACACATGACTAACAGAAGTTATGTAGTCTGTCCATATACTTCATCCCATTTTCCAACGCTTCAACCATTACAAGGATTTTGCTCATCTCTTTGTCGTTGTCGCTGATCGTAGCCATAAGGTGTTGGGGCGTTATTCCAAGCACTTCTCCTAAAATGCGAAGAATACGTTCAATACAAGCAAGAACTCGCTTCCATAACGTGAGTGCCATGAGATCGCCCTCCATGTCCGAAAAGAGTTCGCCCATGGTTTGATATTCTGCGAACCGCTTTTCCAAGGCCATGACAGTATATGTAAGGTGATACACCTCAAAGGCTTTTACGAAAGACATCGTAGTATCCGTGGTGAGCAAGACGTTCCATGTAGATTTTCTACCATATTTGATAAGGAAGATTCTAACAGGTATATCTCCTAAGTGTCCGCTGAGCTGAATATATCGACATTTATACTTACGGCAGTTCTTTCCTCGTTCACGTTCATAGGTGGCAATGAGTTCTGCAGCATTTTTCTTCCTGCCTGATACGGTGTATTTTGTCTTTCCCATTTTTGCAAGTCCAACAAAGTGCATTGCTCCTTTACCTATGCTTCTAACACATGTCATAAGTTGCTCGCAGGTGAACCAACTATCGGTAATCACATACTTCGCATGCAAGCCCATCTTCCATCCACGGCGAAGCATATCCATGGCAACTTCCAGCTTAGACATCTTACACTCTTGAAAACGTTTATAATCGGGGTTGCCAGTATTCCTCTTAATATGATATGCCTTTCTATGTTGCTGTTTTGTCAACCCGCAGTCGCCTTGTTCCCCTTTTTCCTGATGCAGTGAAAAATCAAAGGGTATGGTTGTCTTGCCGTCAAAGAATGCACAAAGTAGCAGTTTGTAGCCCAATACGCACCTACCTTTTACATGGTCGTAAACACGACTGACACCCTCCATTCTCACGCCACTCTTCTCAAGCACTGTGTCATCTATAATGAAACATGTAGTGGTATTGGATTGAGGAGCTTCGCTATACTTACGTAAAAGGCACATATAACGCAGTGCAAAGTGGTTCATCAAGCGTCTCCAATCCATCTGCGGGCGAGTCATCATTCGATAGAAACAGTTCTTACCGTGATTTGAAAGCTCATATATCTTATGTTTGCATATACTGTGAATACTTTCACCCACTATGCGGAAGAGGCAAAGAGAAAGGATCAACTCCAAAGCCGAAACTCCATCCTGTTTCTCCAATGAAAGACGAGATAACAGGTGACCGATGCCAAACTTGCCAAAAAGATGAAATAAATCATCACTCATTCGAGTTTTAACAATCAAAAGTTTGGAGAACTCACTTATTTTCTCTATTTTTGCTTCCATAACAGTTTTGCTGTTTTGTCTTTAAAATCAGTTGTTTGGCGATTACTAATTTACAAAGAAAATTCAACAAACTGTTATTTTTCTATCTATTTATTAGGATGGGAAACTTTAATAAATTATGATTATGAAGAAATATATTACCATGTTAATTTTAGCATGTGTATGCTTTTTATCCACACATGCACAACACTCTTGCAAAGATTGTATATATGATCTTTATAAAGTGTTAGAAACATGCCAGTCAAAATGTATAGATATAGGGGACAATACTTATTCTGTAAAGTCGCTCTATCAAGACAAAAGTGATAGTATTATTTTTGCAGCAATCACCAAGGCTCATGTTTTCAGTTATGGTAACCCGTTAGATTCCGTTGTAGAACTTGATCTGGGTGATAAAGCACTCTATTTTATGGTAACTACTGAACCACCTCGTAGCTTCAGGTATTCTGATATCAATTGCATCTATGATAGTAAAGGATGTAATCTTCTATATAAAGAGGATTACATGAAATTTCCTGCTGTGATTAATGACCCAGATGGTTTCACCTATGCCAGAGAGAGACCTACAACGAAGTCAAAAGTAAAGACAAAGATTCATAGGAACCAGATATTTTTATATACCCCAATTTGGGGAAGTGATTGGTACAGGGTTTATTTTGATGATGAGAGTTTATTTATCGGATATATATATCGTAAACGAATACTACCATTTGATAAATGCCCTGTGGATATTAAAAAGAAAATGATAAGATTCATGTTTGATTAAATAATTTTAAGAAGGATAAGTGGATTGTACAAACAAAGGCCATATCTTTCCAGAAAAATATGGTTCTTCCACTAAATGCTTGGATGCTTTTTCGTATTGCTTTTAACGGAAGAACCGAAGTTACTTATTAAACAAAAAAATAGCTAAGACCGTCAACTATCTATTCTTTTATCATCCTCTGACACTGAACAAATTTTCATTTTAAGACTTCGAAAATCTATAGAAAAAGATTTGAAAAATTATTACATAATTTCAAATAAGACATCTGTAAATAACGGCAAAAACATATACACGGAGCAGGTTTGTAACCATAAGGAAATCAACAGGTTATAAAGCAGAAAAGTAAAAGGTGCTTAATTGGACTTCAAAAGGGCGTTAGTTAGCCCTCAAAAGAGCATCTTTTGCAAGTCAATTAGCCGTCTTTTAGAGCACAAAAGAGCATATATTGATTTTGATCTGATTAAAAATAGTTTACAAACATCGGTCAAAAAGAGCATAAACTTCTTGTAGGCGGCGGATAGACATAGTATCAATTTGCATTTTATCTTGTAGCCTACCCCCATTGAAAGACCATCTAATTTGGGATAGTTATACTAAGTAAGTGTATCAGTCTTATCCTATTTTCAATCTATACATTTAATGAAAGAACCAATTATTTTCATGAAAAGAAATTCAAGACAACAAATACAACTTTAGCAGGATAAGACATACAAAAACGAGTCTGATTATTTATAATACCTAAGAAGACTAAAAAACAATCGACAAAAGGGCAGTATATCCAAAGAATATCGTATCTTTGCAAACAGAAGTAACACCAAATTTTATATACAGACTATGATTCTTTTCTTCAGAACTCAGTCCAAAAGCGTGATTGCCACAGAAGTCAATCATGCATTGTCCGACACGGAAATCAACGAACTTTGTTGGCTCTATGGCGATGCCACCTACTTGCAGAACGAAGAGACACTGCAGGGTTACTATGTGGGACCACGCCGTGAGATGATTACTCCATGGAGCACGAATGCCGTCGAGATTACTCAAAACATGAGTCTTGACGGCATTTTGCGTATAGAGGAGTACTTCCCTGTAAGTAGCAAAGATGCTGATTACGACCCAATGTTGCAACGTATGTATGATGGTCTTGACCAGACTATCTTCACTGTCAACCACGAGCCAGAGCCTATCAAGCGTGTGGAGGACTTAGAGAAGTTCAACGAAGAAGAAGGTTTGGCACTCTCACCAGAGGAGATGGAATATCTCCACAAGATTGAGAAGCAGAATGGCCGCCCACTCACCGACTCTGAAATCTTCGGATTTGCCCAGATTAACTCTGAGCATTGCCGCCATAAGATTTTCGGTGGAGAGTTCGTCATTGATGGTAAGGTGATGGAGAGCAGTCTCTTCAGCCTCATCAAGAAGACTACAAAAGAGAATCCAGGTAAGATTCTTTCAGCCTATAAAGACAACGTAGCTTTCGCACAAGGTCCAGAGGTTGAACAGTTTGCGCCAGCAAACCAAGTACATCTGACTATTTCCGAGTAAAGCCTATCGAGAGTGTTATCTCTCTGAAAGCCGAGACCCACAACTTCCCAACTACCGTTGAGCCATTCAATGGAGCAGCAACTGGTACGGGTGGTGAGATTCGCGACCGTATGGGCGGTGGCGTTGGTTCATGGCCAATCGCAGGAACAGCAGTCTATATGACCGCTTACCCTCGTCTGACAGAAGATGACGGTACAACTCCAGCCTTACGTGATTGGGAAGATATCCTTCCTATTCGTCAGTGGCTCTATCAGACTCCAGAGCAGATTCTTATCAAGGCATCTAATGGTGCGAGCGATTTCGGTAATAAGTTTGGTCAGCCTTTAATTACCGGTTCACTACTCACATTTGAACATCAAGAGAATGGTGAGAAGTATGCTTACGACAAGGTGATTATGCTTGCAGGTGGCGTTGGTTATGGAACTAAGCGCGACTGTCTGAAGGGCGAGCCACAGGCTGGCAACAAGGTAGTTGTCGTTGGTGGTGATAACTATCGTATCGGACTTGGTGGTGGTTCAGTATCATCAGTTGATACTGGTCGTTACTCAAATGGTATTGAGTTGAATGCCATACAGCGTGCTAACCCAGAGATGCAGAAACGCGCTTATAACCTCGTACGTGCATTGGTAGAAGAAGACAACAACCCAGTTGTATCTATTCACGACCATGGTTCTGCTGGACACCTAAATTGCTTGAGTGAGCTTGTTGAAGAATGTGGTGGTAAGATTGATATGACACAGTTGCCTATCGGTGACAAGACTTTGAGTGCCAAGGAAATCATCGCCAACGAGTCACAAGAGCGCATGGGCTTGCTCATCGATGAGAAGCACCTCGACCACGTGAAGAAGATTGCTGAGCGTGAGCGTGCACCAATGTATGTTGTTGGTGAGACCACTGGCGATGCTCACTTCTCATTTGTACAGGGCGATGGTGTAAAGCCATTCGACTTAGACGTAGCACAGATGTTCGGTCATTCTCCAAAGACTATTATGAAGGATGAGACCGTTGAGCGCAAATATGAGAATGTTTCTTATAGTATAAATAAGGTGGAGGAATACCTCCAGCGTGTGCTTCAGTTGGAAGCTGTGGCATGTAAGGACTGGTTGACAAACAAGGTTGATCGCTCTGTTACAGGTAAGGTAGCTCGTCAGCAGTGTCAGGGTGAGATTCAGTTGCCACTCTCTGACTGTGGTGTTGTAGCCTTAGACTATCGTGGTCATAAGGGTATCGCAACCGCACTCGGTCACGCTCCTCAGGCAGGACTCGCATCACCAGAGGCAGGCTCAGTTCTTTCAGTAGCCGAGTCATTGACCAACATCGTATGGGCACCATTGGCAGACGGCATGGATAGCCTGAGTCTTTCAGCCAACTGGATGTGGCCTTGTCGCTCACAGAAGGGTGAGGATGCTCGTCTTTATAGTGCGGTTAAGGCATTATCAGCCTTCTGTTGTGCTATCGGTGTGAACGTTCCAACAGGTAAGGATTCACTTTCTCTGACCCAGCAGTATCCTAATGGAGATAAGATTATCTCTCCAGGAACCGTCATTGTTACCAGTGGTGGTGAAGTGAGCGATGTTCGTCAGGTGGTTTCTCCAGTACTTGTGAATGATAAGAATACACGCCTATATCATATTGACTTTAGCTTTGATGAGCAGCGTTTAGGTGGTTCTGCCTTTGCACAGAGTCTCGGAAAGATTGGCAGTGACGTTCCAACCGTGAAAGAGCCACAGTATTTCTGCGACTGTTTCGATGCTGTACAGGAGATGATTCGCCGTGGATGGATACTTGCTGGACACGACATTTCAGCAGGTGGTTTGATTACAACATTGCTTGAAATGACCTTTGCTAATGCTGAAGGTGGTTTGCATATCAACCTTCATGATATCAAGGGTGACGATGTAATCAAGAAACTTTTTGCAGAGAATCCGGGTGTAGTTATTCAGGTTGCTGATGAACATAAGGAAGAAGTCAAAGAGTTCTTGACAGAGAACTGCATCGGATTTGCTCGTATCGGTACACCAAGTCCTGACAAACGTACGCTCAGCATTACTGATGGCGATTGGAAGGCAGAGTTCTATATTGATGCTATGCGTGAGACATGGTATAAGACATCTTATCTTCTCGACCGCAAACAAAGTATGAATGGCATGGCGAAGAAGCGTGCTCAGAACTATAAGAAGCAGCCAATCGAGATGAAGTTTAATGCTGACTTTACAGGTACTCTCCAGCAGTACGGACTCGATGCAGACCGTTGGAAGACTCAACACCTAACACCCATCACCAAACACCAAAGGCAGCTATCATTCGTGAGAAGGGTACCAATGGTGAGCGTGAGATGGCTTACGCACTCTATTTGGCAGGCTTTGAGGTGAAAGACGTCATGATGACCGACCTTATCACTGGTCGTGAGACTTTGGAAGAAGTAAATATGATCGTCTTCTGCGGTGGCTTCTCTAACTCTGACGTACTCGGTTCTGCAAAGGGATGGGCTGGTGCTTTCCTCTATAATCCAAAGGCTAAGCAGGCACTCGACCGCTTCTATGCACGCAAAGATACACTTTCATTGGGTATCTGTAACGGTTGTCAGTTGATGGTTGAGTTGAACCTTATCAACCCAGAACACAAGCATCGTGCTCACCTCTGCCACAATACCAGTAAGAAGTTTGAGAGTTCATTCTTGAACTTGACCATTCCACAGAACAATAGTGTGATGTTCGGTTCGTTGAGTGGCAACAAACTTGGTATCTGGGTAGCACACGGTGAGGGTCGTTTCTACCTCCCAGAGGCGGAAGACAAGTATAATGTCATCGCTAAATACAACTACGCTGAATATCCTGGTAACCCTAACGGCTCTGACTACAATGTAGCAGGTATCTGCTCTGCAGACGGTCGTCACCTTGCAATGATGCCACACTTGGAGCGTGCAATCTTCCCATGGCAGCAGGCTTACTATCCACGTGAGCGTCGTCAGGATGAGGTTACACCATGGATTGAGGCATTTGTAAATGCTCGTAAGTGGGTTGAAAGCAAATTGTAAAGTTTGCCCCTCCCCTATTGAAGGTGTAATAGATTAGTACACCTTTAATATATATAGACTACACTGAGAAACGCCCTCATCTGAGTAATATTACCTAATAGGTATATGGATCAGATGGGGGCGTCTGTACCTCTCTAATATTGATTTCACTATAAAAAACAAGACACAGTGGACAAAGACAACATTTCATCAATACCCAACACCCAATATCCAACACCCAAAGGATTCTACTGGGAAGCCTTCAAAACCTTCTTTAAGATCGGAGCCTTTACACTTGGCGGTGGCTATGCTATGATTTCGATTATTCAAAACGAAGTCGTAGTAAAGAAAAAGTGGATTCCCGAAGACCAGTTTGTTGACCTGATAGCTGTTGCACAAAGCTGTCCGGGTGTCTTTGCCGCTAATATCAGTGTCTTTGTAGGCTATAAGATGCGGAAGACCCCAGGAGCCATTTGCACCTGCTTGGGAGCAATTCTCCCCTCTTTCCTTATCATTCTCTGCATCGCACTCTTCTTCCATCAGTTTATGGACATTCCTTGGGTGGCAGCAATTTTCCGTGGAATACGCCCTGCTGTCGTGGCTTTGATTGCAGCACCAACCTTTACCTTGGCTAAGAGTGCAAACTTTCATTGGCAAACTGTTGGATTCCTATTGTCACCGCCATAGCCATTTGGCTGTTAGGTGTTAATCCTGTTTACGTCATTATTGCTGCAGGATTAGGTGGTTTCCTTTATGGGAAGTTTATTAAACCGACGGAAGTGAAATACCTCCCCCAACCCCTCCGAAGGAGGGGAGAGCCTAACGGGATATAACTTCGCAAGAGAAATAGCAAACGAAAGTTCCGAAGGAAGATAGAAACGAATGGGATAATTTCGGGAAAACAGCACACTAAGAACAGACTAATAACAGAAACAACAACATGATATACTTAGAACTTTTCTACACTTTCTTTATCATTGGACTCTTTGGATTCGGTGGAGGATATGGAATGTTATCACTGATACAAACAGAGACGGTTGTGAACCATCATTGGCTTAGCTCTGCAGAGTTCACAAACATCGTTGCAGTATCACAAATGACACCCGGACCTATTGGAATCAACTCTGCTACCTATTGCGGTTATACAGCTGTACATAATGCAGGCTTTGGCGCAGGTATGGCAGTATTGGGTAGTCTCACCGCGACCATAGCCCTTGTCCTCCCCTCGTTGATAATGATGATTCTTATCAGTAAAATGTTCCTCAAGTATATGAACACACCTGTTGTACAGTCAGTCTTTGCAGGTCTACGCCCTGTCGTAGTGGGTCTATTAGCAGCTGCCACCTTATTATTATGTAATACTGAGAACTTTCTGCACCAAGTATTAACCCGTGGCAGTTTTGGATTAGCTTGTTCCTCTTTGCTGCAACCTTTGTCGGTACGATGTGGTTAAAGATAAATCCTATCCGCATGATATGTTATGCAGGAGTTGCTGGGTTAGTCTTACTTTATTAAGAAAGTCTCATCCGCAACCTTCCTATAATGTGAGAAGGAGTGAGAACACAACATTTGTAAGGTCTATTGCTAAATGTCTTCTTCTATACTACATTATGGTGACAATAAAGAATTACGCAATATCTACTGTGGTAGGTGTTGCGTAATTTTGTATTAAGCCACAGCAGTATCGAATAAGAGCTCATTATACCAGTTAAACATTAGTGCATATCGTGTCTAATAACGCTTGTCATAGAACTTTATAACCATCTTTTATTATTGTGTTAAGGCTTAGCACCATTGGTGTTCATGCTTAGCACCATTAGTGCGGAGCCTCAACACATGAACAACATGTAGTATAGAAACGAGTATCCTACTGTACATAGAACTGCAAGAAAGGGAGAGAAAACGACTAAACCTTTATGAATAAGCGACAAGAATAAACAAAAATCACGCAATACTTGCTATAGCTTGTATTGCGTGACTTCGTATTAAGATACTATTAACGGACTATTCGATAGAACTAAGTCCATTAAAGAAAACTTGTTCTTACATAAGATGCAACCAACGAAGAATGTCGTTAAGGTTGGCAAATATCATAAGGAGGATTAGGATGGTTATACCAACATACTCCGCACGTACCATGAATTTCTCTGATGGTTTACGACGAGTAATGATCTCATAGAGAAGGAATACCACATGACCGCCATCCAAAGCAGGGATAGGAAGAATGTTCATGAAGGCAAGCATGATACTCAAGAAGGCTGTCATTGACCAGAACATATACCAGTCCCAGAATGGAGGGAAAAGACTGCCGATAGCTCCGAAGCCGCCAATACTCTTTGCACCATCTGCTGAAGCAAGGTAACGGAAGTTACCAACATAGCCACGCAGTACGTTCCATCCATGCTTTATACCTGCAGGGAAACTCTCAAAGAAGGAGTATTCCTCCTGTACAGGCTTATAATAACTTGCCAATGTTGACTGTAAAACACCCAACTTCAAATCAGGTGTCAACATAAGTTTTAATGTATCGAGTTTTGCTGCGCCCTTATGCTGAACCGTCAGCACAACAGAACGAACTGCGAGAGAATCCTTATGCGTATTCTTCACTGCCAAGACATCACTCAAGACACCTGTCTGATAATTCATATCTGTCCATGTCTCAACTGGCTTTCCATTGATAGACTTAATGAGGTCGCCTGCCTTAATACCTGCTTTCGCTGCAGGTGTATCACCCAACACGCTATCCACTTGTGCAGGAATGAAAGGCTCTGCAAACAAAGGACGTGTCTTAATCATTGGCAGCATATCCATATCGCCAGGCAGAGTAATACTATGTTTCTTGCCATTACGCAATACATCTACACGCTTTGCCTGTGCTATCTGACGGAAGAAATCGCCATTCACATTCGCATACTCACGGAAAGGACCTTGGTCTGTTCCCAACATTACGTCATGGTCATGGAATCCCAAAGCCTTTGCATCAGCATTGAAACGCATACCCATACTCATGTCAGACACCTTGAAATAGCTGTCTCCCCATACAAACATCACCATTGAATAAATGAAGAGAGCGAGAATAAAGTTGACCAACACACCACCTATCATAATCAAAAGACGCTGCCAAGCTGGCTTTGTACGGAACTCCCATGGCTGTGGTTCCTGCTTCATCTGGTCGGTATCGAAGCTTTCATCTATCATACCAGAAATCTTGCAGTAGCCACCAAGTGGCAACCAACCCATACCATATTCCGTATCGTCTTTCTTAGGTTTCCAACTGAAAAGTTTACCTTTCCACTTACCGATGCCCACATCGAAGAATACGAAGAACTTCTCAACGCGAACGCCAAAAAGCTTCGCAAAGAACATGTGTCCGCCTTCATGCAGCAGGACAAGCAGAGAGATTGCCAGAATGAACTGAAGCAATCTGATCAGAAATGTTTCCATTATTTATCTATTCATTATTTATTATTCATAATCTCAAGTGCTACACGGCGTGCCTCAGCATCCGTCTGCACATATACATCATAATCTGGATTACAATCAAAAGCAACAGTTTGCATTGCCTTCTCAATGATGTCGCCCATTGCCAAGAAACTACAAGCACCCTTACGGAAGCCTTCATTGACAATCTCGTTGGCTGCATTGACAATACAAGGCATATTGCCACCCTTGTTAATAGCTTCGTATGCCATTGCAAGACACTTAAACTTCTCCACATCAGGCTCAAAGAACTCTAATGGCTGACGGAAAAGATCTAACCTATCGCCGCCTAACGATAGACGTTGTGGGAATGAAAAGGCATATTGGATAGGTAGTCTCATATCTGGAACACCCAACTGTGCTTTCACACCACCATCACAGAACTGTACCGCACTGTGAACAATAGACTGAGGATGAACCAATACTTGTATTTTATCAGCAGGTACACCAAAGAGCCACTTAGCTTCTATCACCTCGAAACCTTTGTTCATCAAAGATGCAGAGTCAATGGTAATCTTTGCTCCCATATCCCATGTTGGATGCTTGAGCGCATCGGCAGCAGTGACATGCTTCAATTGTTCATGGGTAAAGGTACGGAATGGTCCACCAGAACAGGTGAGAAGAATCTTCTCAATCTCGTTCGCATCCTCACCAACTAAGCTCTGGAAGATAGCACTATGCTCACTGTCTACAGGCAGGATAGGCACATGATACTGCTGAGCCAACTGAAGAATCAACTCACCAGCTACAACAAGTGTCTCCTTGTTCGCCAAACATATCTTCTTCTTTGCTTTGATAGCGTGGATTGTTGGAGCAAGACCCGAATAGCCAACCATCGCTGTAAGTACCATATCTATTGATGCTGACTCAACGATGTCCTCCAAAGCTTTGCTACCTGCATACACCTTTACATCAGGCATATCAGCCAACTCTTGCTTCAAAGCTTCATAATAAGCCTCATCAGCAATGACAACCGCAGCAGGATTAAAGCGACGAGCCTGCTCAGCAAGTTCCTTCCAACGATGATTAGCAGTGAGTGCATAAGCCTCATAGAGGTCTGAATGCTGACTGATAACATCAAGGGCTTGCGTACCAATGCTACCTGTTGAGCCTAATATACAGATTTGTTGTTTCATTAATTCTTTTAGTTTATACTGCGAATCAGAGGTCAAGTAGTCCTGCTGGAATCCGCATCGTAATCGTCTTTGACGCTATGTCTGTCGCAACAATAAGTTCGTCAGTGGCAGGAATGAGTATTTCCTCGCCCTCAGGTGTAGTCACCTCAAAGAGCGTATTGACAGTTGTTTCATCTACAGCAACAATCTTGCCAATCACGTTATTCGTTGCTTCATCTATCAAGGAGTAGCCTACAATCTGCGCCCATGACACATCATCTGCCCCTTCTTCTGCCAACTTACGTGGAAATAGACAATACATCCTGTCAGTTCGCGTGCTTGTGCATCGCTATTGATGTCACAAAACTTCATCAGGGCTATCTCGTCAGAACGGAACCGATATTCCTCCATAAAGAAAGGAACAAGGATTCCGTCAATGTCCAATATCAGGTAATCAGCATCTACCACATCAAAAACGTCATCGGAGAACTGCAACTGCAACTCTCCGTGTACGCCATGCGGCTTCCCAATACGCCCAATCTTATAGACTTCTTCCTTCTTTATCATCTTTTCATCTTATACCTGTAGTACTGATAAAACTACAACTTATTTCAATACTAAATTGTTTTTTCAGTAAAACGGTCGACCCTTTTGCCCAAAGCCGTCTACCTTTTTAAGGGAAAAGGTCAACCTTTTTGCGAAAAAACGTCAACCCTTTTGCGAGAATAGGTCAACCCTATTTATCTAAAACCTACAACACACGCTCTCAAAGTGCGTTTTAGATACGATGGGATTAACAAACCTCAGCTCGCTGAATCTTTGCACCAAGGGCATTGAGGCGTCCTTCGATGTTCTCATATCCTCGGTCAATTTGTACTATATTATCAATACGACTTGTTCCCTGTGCTGTCAGTGCTGCGATAAGCAGTGCAATACCCGCACGAATATCAGGACTTGACATACGACCTGCACGGAGTTTCTTGGCATTATCGTGACCAACAACTACGGCACGATGAGGATCACAGAGGATTATCTGTGCACCCATGTCAATGAGTTTATCCACGAAGAACAAGCGACTCTCAAACATCTTCTGGTGGAAAAGTACACTACCCTGTGCCTGTGTAGCGACAACAAGTAACACAGAGATAAGGTCTGGTGTCAATCCTGGCCATGGTGCATCACTGATAGTCATAATCGTTCCATCAATGAAAGAGTCTATCACGTAGTGGTCCTGACGTGGAATGATGAGGTCGTCATTATCTACTATTATCTGTACACCGAGACGGTGGAAGGTGTCGAGTATCAAGCCCAAGTTAGGAACTGACACATCCTTAATACGAACACCATCACCAATCATCGCAGCAATACCAATGAAAGAGCCTACCTCAATCATATCAGGCAGGATTCTATGGTCAGCAGAATGCAATTCCTTCACACCCTCGATAGTAATCAAGTTACTGCCAATACCGCTAATCTTTGCACCCATTGCATTTAGCATCTTACAGAGTTGCTGGATATAAGGCTCACAAGCTGCGTTATAAATTGTTGTTGTTCCTTCTGCTAACACTGCTGCCATAATAATATTCGCAGTACCCGTAATAGACGCTTCGTCTAATAGCATATAAGTACCAACAAGCTTATCAGCCTGTATCTCATATACATCACGGTCTTCAACACGCCCAAAGTGTGCACCAAGATTCTTGAAGCCAAGGAAGTGGGTATCCAAACGACGACGACCAATCTTGTCACCACCAGGCTTAGCTATCGTAGCCTTACCAAAACGACCCAACAATGGACCAATCATCAAGACACTTCCACGCAGAGAAGAGCACTTCTTAACAAAGTCGCTACTCTCCAAATAATCGAGGTTTACCTCATCTGCTTGGAAAGAGAACTCATTGGGAGCAATCTTCTTAACCTTTACACCAATATCCTGTAAAAGCTTGATAAGGTTGTTCACATCGAGGATATCAGGAACATTACGTATGATAACCTCTTCTGATGTCAATAATGTTGCGCAAATCACCTCCAAGGCTTCATTCTTTGCACCTTGTGGAGCAATCGTGCCACTCAGCCGATGTCCACCTTCTATGATAAAGGATTCCATGTGTCGTTATTTTACTTTTTCTTCTTATTACGAGGCTGAGCAAACTCTCTCGCATTAATTTTCTCAAACTTGAATGTATCAAGGTCTAATTGAATCTTACCGTCTGTAAAGTGGGCAAGGTCAGAGGCTATCTTCTCATCATCACAAGTACCATGCCCCCACTGCATCAGACTACGTTTCATCTGATTAGCAACAAATCGAACGAAAGCATCACGACGTGCCCCAGGCTCCATTGTTTTCAATTCCTCAAAAGCTTCAAAGAGTAATCGCCCATAATGCCTTACTGGAATATTTGACATGGGATAGCTCATTGGCTCAGGCTTAGTAGCAATTTTCAAAGCCTCTGACACATCACAAGGATAGTCAATATCCAACTCAAAGTTAGCCATCAATGCCAGATGATCCCATAACTTCTCCATGTGATCAAAGTTACTACGGTTCTGGGCATTCATCCTATCCATAATGGAAATGATGGTTTCTGCACACCGCTGACGCTCTTCCTTTGTAGGGAGGCCAATGGCATAATCTACCATGTTTTGTATCTCTCGCCCATACTGTGGTAGTATGAGTCGCTCTCGCTGTGTGTTATAATCTAATCCTTCTATATTCATTGAAATGATGAATGTTTCATGTTAAGTGATGACGGCAGGCCTATTATAAAGCCTTATCTACAGCAATGGCTTTGCCTGCTTAGCAACAAAGTCCTTGAGATAGAATGGGACGAAGTAAGCTACATCCTCAAACTTCTCTTGTGCAATACGCTTCTCCGCCAATGGGAACATATTCTTAGCCAAAGCATCAATACCCTTGATTAGGTGTGCATTAGGATGATTAATAGTTTCCATACACTTCTCTGCACCATTACCAAAGAAGTAAACAGGACCACGAACAAGATATTCCTTGTAGGTATTCTCGTCTACTACATCTGCCTGAATGCCACGAACCTCTTTCAAGGCACGGTCATATACAGCAGAATAAACCTCCATACGGCGCGCATCAATCATTGGAACGAGAAGTGCGTTCTCCTCTATTTCCTCATGATGAAGCAATACTGGTACTGCCAACAGCTCTAACGTAGTACTGCCAACAGTTTTACGCCACGCCCATAGCAGATTCCCTTTGCCATAGACACACCAACACGCAGACCAGTATATGAACCCGGACCACTACTAACTGCCACTGCATCGAGTGGCAAGCCATTATCATCTATAAAGGCAAGTGCCTCATCTACAAATGTTCCTAACTTTTCTCTATGCTTAGGATCGAGCGTATCTTGCTTATCGAAAATACAAGTTCCATCCTGACTAACTGCAACAGAGCACACATTTGTACTCGTATCAATATTTAATATACAAGACATAAAAATCAATTATGTTCTAAATAACTTGCAAATATACTCTTTTTATTCCACATTTTTTGTACATTTGCAAAAAATTAACGCGAAAAGCTCATGATACTATCAATGACAGGCTATGGCAAAGCTGTTGTAGTCTACAAGGAAAAGAAAATCAATGTTGAGGTGAAATCACTTAATAGTAAGTCACTCGACCTCTCAGCACGCATCGCACCCCTCTACAGAGAAAAGGAAATGGAAATCCGTCGTCTCCTTGCACAGAAGTTAGAGCGCGGTAAGGTTGACTTCTCCCTATGGGTTGAAAAGGAGTCAACTGTTGACGCCACTCCTATCAATGCGGCTCTGATAGAGAATTATTATAAACAAATTAAGGCAATCTCTGAGTCTACTGGCATCCCAGAACCAGAGGATTGGTTTACTACACTTCTTCGTCTTCCTGACGTAACAACAAAAACAGAAGTTGAGGTTTTAGATGAAGAAGAATGGTTAGTAGCGCAGCAGGCTATCAATGAAGCTATTGAAAAGCTCACCGAATTCCGCAAACAGGAAGGAGCTGCTCTACAAAAGAAGTTTACTGAGAAGATTGATAATATCGCTAACCTCCTGAAGAGTATTGAGCCTTTCGAAAAGAGTCGTGTACCAAAGATTAGAGAAAAGATTATCGATGGCCTCAAGCAAATTCCTGAGGTAGACTACGATAAGAACCGTCTTGAGCAGGAACTGATTTACTACATCGAGAAACTCGACATCAACGAGGAGAAGCAGCGACTGACAAACCACCTCAAATACTTCCATGAAACAATGAAAGAGAGTGGTCATGGAATTGGCAAAAAGCTCGGTTTCATCGCACAAGAAATGGGTCGTGAAATCAACACAACGGGCTCTAAGAGCAATCAGGCAGAGATGCAGAACATCGTTGTTAAGATGAAGGACGAGCTGGAGCAGATTAAGGAACAGGTTTTGAATGCGTTGTAAACGCAAGATAACCAGCTTTTTTAAAGTGACTGATAATGCTGTAATAAGCTACATTGCACTAATTTGAAACAGCATTATCAGTCACTTCTATCAAATTTTCTTCACGAAAAGAATTATTTATTTTCACGAAGAAAAATATTTATTTTCATGAAAAAAAATATTTTCTTTCATGATAATAATTTGAAATTAAGACATTGTAACGTTTGAAAAGGTCATTTATAACTACACAAAAGGGCTTCTCTAACAACATAATACATATAGTTTAAAAACACTCATACTATCCTATATTCACCCAATATGGTAACAACAAAAAACACAACATCAAATATTCAAGATTCTGCCTGCGGCAGGTTACTCATCCTCTCCGCTCCTTCTGGTGCTGGTAAAAGTACCATCGTACAGTGGTTGATGAAGGAACATCCAGAATTAAAGTTAGCTTTCTCAATCAGTTGTACCACCCGCGCACCACGTGGTACAGAGCAGGATGGTGTAGAATATATCTTCCTTTCTCCTGAACAATTCAAAGAGAAAATAGCTAATGGCGAGTTTCTCGAGTACGAAGAGGTTTATGAGAACCGCTTTTATGGCACTCTGAAATCACAAGTAGAGAGCCAGTCTGCAGCAGGACAGAACGTTATCTTTGATGTAGATGTAAAGGGTGGATGTAATATTAAGAAATTCTATGGCGATCGTGCTTTAAGTCTTTTCATCCAACCTCCATCAGTAGAAGAACTACGTCGTCGCCTTGTTGGTAGACAAACTGATAGTGCAGAGGCTATTGAAAACCGCCTTGCTAAGGCTTCAGAGGAGCTTACCTTTGCTGAAAAATTCGATAAGATAATCGTAAATGACGACCTTGAGAAAGCAAAGCAAGAAACTTACAAGATTGTGAAGGAATTTTTAGAGGGATAAGAAGCCTCCCCCAACCCCTCCGAAGGGAGGGGAGCCTCAATCCAACAAGAAGAATAAGAAGGGAGTATTTGTTATATAACTTAGATTCTTCATAGTTTTTCAGACATATAAACGACTCTAGCCATCAGCCCATAACAGAACAGTTAAAGCCTCAAAACACCGTCATGAAACCATTATCTCACTTCACCACTATTAGCACTCCCCTCCCTTCGGAGGGGTTGGGGAAGGCTTTCCCTTCATCGGGGGAGGCTTCCATTGGCATCTTTGGTGGTTCCTTCAACCCCATTCATAACGGACACATTGCTCTCGCAAAGGCTTTTCTTGAAGAAGAAAACTTAGATGAGGTATGGTTTATGGTTTCCCCTCAAAATCCATTCAAGGTTAACCAGCAACTTTTAGCTGACCATCTCCGCTTGGAATTAGTGCGTAAGGCGACAGCTGATAACCCACACTTTAAGGCTTCGGACTATGAATTCCAACTTCCGAAACCTTCCTATACATGGAATACCTTACAGCATCTCAGTAAAGATTTCCCCTCTTATCGCTTCACACTTCTCGTTGGTGGCGACAACTGGGAAGCCTTTGACCGATGGTATCATGCTGATGATATTCTTGCTAATTACAACATCGTTGTTTATCCTCGACGCGGACAAGGAGTTGATATTACCTCCTTGCCTGAAAACGTTAGCCTACTTCAGACACCGCTCATCGACATCAGTAGCACCGACATCCGCTATCGAGTGGAATGCAAAGAAGACATTAGCGAGTTAGTACCTGCAGAAATAGTAAACGATGTGATGCAACTTTACTAAATGTAAATAGCTACTATGTCTATCCTCTTCTACAAACGACTTATTCCCCGTTAACTGATATTTGTAAACTATTTTCACACAACTCAAATCCTACACATGCTCTTTTGCCTTCTAAAAGACGCTTAATTGACTTGCAAAAGATGCCCTTTTGAGGTCTAACTAACGCCCTTTTGAAGTCTTATTAAGCACCTTTTGTTATGCGACTTTATAACAAGCTGATTTACTGACAATTGTAAACTCACTTTTGAGACGTATTATTTTCTTTATTTGTAGATGTTTTGCATGAAATTATGTCATATTTTTTCAATCTCATATCTACAATTTTCGAAGTGGTTACATGAAAGTTTTTCTGTATTGGAAGATGAATAAAATAGACAGCCAAGACTGCTTTGACTATGTTCTTTTCATAATGACTAACTCCGATTCTTTCGTTGAAGCTATACGAAAAATGACCACACATTTAAAGGAAGAACCATTATTTTATCCCTAAGCTTTGACTTATACTAAAAATAGTGTTAACTTTGCAAGTAAATACATACGTCTACATGAAATTTATTAAACATGCAGTCAGCTTACTGAATAAGGCTTATCAGCCCATTAAGGACAACGCCTCATTCTTTTTCTTCATGTACCTTATCGGTATATTAGTATCATACGTGGAGTTGCCTACCAACAACCCCAACGCTGCCGTATACAGCAATCTATGGTTAGAGTTGTTTCTCGACCTATACGTTATATGCATCATTCTCACACTAATTCCTCTAAAAGTTCGCCGATGGATTCGTGCTTTTTTGTATATCATCGCATACTGCACAAGCCTTACCGACCTATTCTGCTGGGTTAAATTCCAATCAACGTTAAATCCATCAATGCTCCTGCTTGTCGGAGAGACAGACGAACGTGAGGCAAGTGAGTTTTTTAGTAGTTATTTTACGTCCGATCTTATCCTTTCAAGCATAGGACTACTACTACTCGTTATGTTTATCCATATTCTAACAGCATTTTGGAAGAGGATAAAACTCCCACCAGCAATCAGCCACAAGATTACAGTGGCGAAACAAATCATTGACCATAGCCACCACATCCTTGGCGGTATTTGCCTCGTAATTCTTGGTTGGGCGGTTGAATCATCTGCCCACAATAAGAAAGAAATGGTGCAAATATTCTCTTTAGACACTATCGGTTCTGTAGAACATGAACTGACAACTGAAGATTGTGCACAGTTCTATCTACCCGTTTATCGACTTGCATTTAGCATCTTTTCCAATCAGTTAGCATCGCAACAAATCGACCGTCTCATCGAAGCAAAAGACAAGATGAGTGTGGATAGTTGTTCGTTTAAATCGCCAAATATTGTCCTTATCATCGGTGAAAGCTACGGAAAGCTCCATTCACAACAGTATGGTTACTTCATGCCAACAACCCCTCGGCAGATTAAACGTGAGAAGTCGGGATTGCTTGTACCCTTCAATGATGTCGTAGCACCATGGAATCTGACCAGTTTCGTGTTTAAGAATGTCTTTTCTCTACACGTTGTTGGACAGAAAGGTGACTGGTGTGATTATCCACTCTTTCCTTCACTTTTCCGCAAGGCAGGCTATCATATAACCTTTATCACCAATCAGTTCTTGCCAAAGGCTAAGCAGGCTGTATATGATTTCAGTGGTGGATTCTTCCTTAACCATCCAGAACTTTCAGAGGCAATGTTCGATTCTCGCAACGAACAATTATACCGATTTGATCGCGGTTTGCTCGATGATTACGATAAAAATCAGCAGCAACACAATACTGATCACAACCTCATCATCTTCCACCTTCTCGGACAACACGTCAACATACAATCAGCGTTTTTCCCAAGCGATCGTCGCCACTTTAAAGCTGAAGACTATACAAAGAAGCGTGCTGACCTTGATGGAAAACAGCGAAAGGTATTGGCTGACTACGACAATGCTATCCTATATAATGACTCTATTGTCGATGCCATTATCAGTCGTTTTGAGGACAAGGAGGCTATCGTTATATACATGCCCGACCACGGAGAAGAATGCTATGAGGGTAATCGTGGGTTCATCTGTCGTAACCATTCAGCAGCGATTGACTATGACTTAGCACGTTATGAGTTTGAAATACCTTTTCTGGATCTTCTGCACTTACAAGTATGCTGCCAAGCATCCAGACATTTTCAAAGAAATCATCGGAGCTAAGAACCGTCGTTTTATGACGGATGCACTACCACACATGCTACTTTATTTAGGTGGTATTCATACAAAAGATTATCATGCTGAGTATAATATTCTTAGTCCACAATACAACGAAAACAGACCGAGAATACTAAAGAATACAACCGATTACGATAAACTCTCCCGACCTTCTGATCAAGAGTCGCTCTTCAAAAAGAAGTAGAAATCAATCAGTAAGACGAACCTTTCACATAGGAATTTGGACAGAAACACCCAAGTGAGAAGCTTAGATTACATCATAACAAAGACAATGTTTAATAAGATATATAGCTCTGAAAATAGCAAACTTTCGTCCTTTTCATCGACAGAGAACGACGTCGAGAAACTCACTCGGACAGAATGTAATGCATTGAGAGGACTTGCCATCATTGGTATTTTCCTACACAACTACTGCCATTGGTTGCGACCAGTGGTAAAGGAGAACGAATATCAGTATATCCAACGCAATGTAGACAACCTTTATCAAGTGTTACAAGGTTCATGGGATGAACTTTTCTTCTTCCATATCCTTTCGTTCTTCGGGCATTATGGCGTACCAATCTTCCTTTTCCTTTCAGCTTACGGCTTGACAATGAAGTACGAACAAAAACTGCCAACAGGTCCTACTAATAATCAAGAGACACAAGCTACCCTTCCTCTTTTCGGTTTCATCAAATACCATTGGCTGAAACTTTTCCGCATGATGATTGTCGGCTTCGTTGCGTTCACGATGGTAGATAACATTACAAAAGGTCCACACCTATACAAGGTAATGGATATTATCGGTCAAATGGGACTTTTCAACAACCTTCTTCCCCACCCTGACGACGTTATTTGGCCAGGACCTTATTGGTTCTTTGGCCTCATGTTGCAGCTATACATTGCCTATCGCCTACTACTCTACCGCCGACATTGGTTGTGGAATGTAGGTTTAATAGTTCTCTGCTTTGCTATTCAATTAGCTTGCGACCCAGAGAGTGACGCTTTGAACCGCTGGAGATATAACTTTATCGGTGGAATGCTACCTTTTGGGGCAGGTCTGCTTTATGCGAGATCTGTACGCCCTTGGGGTACAGCTACCAACTTTGTAGCCTTCATTCTCTCCGTGCTTGCTATTCTATTGATGAGTTTCAGCTATCTAACTTGGTATTTTGTGCCCCTCGCTATTTGCATCGCTTCCATTACATTTGTGAAGTTGATAAGTCGCTTAGAAGTAGCTATCGGCTGCAAAAGCCTATCCTTCATGAATATTCTTTCATGGGTTGGCAGCATTTCTGCAGCCCTTTTTGTTTGTCATCCTATCACAAGAAAGATATTTATACCTATCTCAAAAGCAGGTGACTATTGGACAGGACTCCTACTTTATACCATTGCATCTCTCTGTTTAGCATGGCTATTCAAGGAGTTGATGAAGAAGATTCCAAGTCCAAAGTTAAAATAAAAGCTACAAGAAATATACGATTTCATCGCAAGAAGAATGAAAATAAAAGACATCGAATTAGCCAACATAAGCCGTTATCGCGGTGAATTGATGGGAGCAGCCATACTCTTCGTCATCCTCTTCCATGTGGGATTACCACGCGAGGATACCTTCTTTGGATTGAAGAGAATGGGTAACATCGGTGTAGACTTTTTCCTTTTCTTGAGCGGAATGGGCTTATGGTTTGCCTGGACAAAGAACCCTTCGCTACGACAATTCTATCTCCGCCGCTTCCTGCGTATCTATCCAACATGGTTCCTTATAGCCTGTTTGTATTATATCCCAGACTATCTCAAGCTTGAACTCACAGGACATCGAGGACAAGCACAAATATCATCGATTTCATCGGGGATATAACAATCAACTGGGACTTCTGGCTACATGATGAACTTACCTTTTGGTATATCCCTGCAATCATGTTCTTTTATCTTGTCAGTCCATTTTACATGCGCCTCATCATCAAGCATCCCACTTATCGATGGCTGCCCGTATTGATGATAATGTGGTGTATCATCGTGCAATACGTTACCCCAACCAATGAAGTAGTAGGCCACTTGGAAATATTCTGGAGCCGAGTTCCCATCTTCTTTCTTGGAATTAACATCGCTGCAGCGGTAAAACGGAAAGAAACAATAGAAGGTTCGTCGATTTGGATGATTGGAATAACCTTCGTTATGACCCTTGCTTCTTGTATCTTCCTTGAGCAAGTAAAACACGGACAGTTCCCTCTTTTCCTCGAACGTATGCTCTATATTCCGCTTACGATTACAGCAATAATACTTTTGACTTATGTCTTTAGCTATATGCCAAAGCATATCAACAAGATGCTTACACTGTTCGGCACTTTGAGCTTAGAGCTTTATCTGATTCATGCCCACTTCGTATTGGATTATCTTGAGCGCAACAATTGGACTTACTGGCCTACCTTCTTTGTCGCCACAGCCATCACCTTGCCACTTGCATGGCTTTTACATACAGCAATCGAACAAATAATAACCCCTATAGAGAAAAGGATAAAATGAAATACCTCATACAACTTATACGTCCACATCAGTGGATAAAGAACCTCATTGTTCTTCTTCCTGTCTTCTTTGGAGGAGCATTACTACAATGGAATGCGGTCTATTCGGGTCTAATAACAGCACTGGCATTTAGCTTGACTGCCTCATCTATCTACTGCCTAAATGATATTGTAGACATCAATGACGACCGCCAGCATCCTATAAAATGTCACCGTCCGATGGCATCGGGTGCTGTCAGTATTGTACAAGGCTATATCTTAATGGGATTGATGTTCATTCTATCGATGAGTTCGACCTTTTTATTACCTGCCCACCAAGTAGAAACAGCCAGCGTGATACTCTTTTATTGGCTTCTAAACATTGCTTATTGCCTCCGCCTAAAACGATATGCAATCATTGACGTATGTATCGTTGCCTTCGGCTTTGTACTTCGCATTCTTGCTGGAGGACATGCCACAAACATACAGTTGAGTAAGTGGATTGTGCTAATGACCTTCCTTTAATGCTCTTTTTATCATTTGCGAAACGCCGTGATGACGTTGTTAGAATGAATGAAACAGGCCATGCACCTCGCCAAAATACTATTCGTTATAACCTCACCTTCATCAACCAAGCCATTACGATAACAGCGAGTGTCACTCTTGTATGCTATATTATGTACACCATGAGTCCTGAAACCATTCAGAATTTCCACACGGATCACCTCTATTTGACCAGTGTCTTCGTACTCTTAGGACTGCTACGCTATATCCAGATTTCTGTGGTTGACAAGAAAAGCGGTGACCCAACAAAGGTGATGCTACACGATCGTTTTATGCAACTCATCGTTTTAGCCTTCGGTTTGGCATTCCTTTTCATTATCTACGTACTTAAGAATATCCAATAGGACATGAGAAAGATATATGCTTTCGACTTCGATGGCACATTGACTACCAAGGACACTCTCCTTGAGTTTATTCGCTTTGCAAAAGGAAGCGGACAAATGTTCTGTGGTTTTCTGCTCTTTTCGCCCCTTCTCATACTGATGAAACTTCACCTTTTCCCTAACTGGAAGGTAAAGCAGAAGATATTTTCTTATTTCTTCAAAGGGATGAAGATTGACGATTTCAACGCACTTTGCACTCGCTTTGCAGAACGAAACAAACACCTACTTCGCCCTGCAGGAATAGAGAAAGTAAAACAAGCTATTGCCGAGGAACATACTACTGTACTCATCATCAGTGCAAGTATCGATAACTGGGTACGGCCTTTTTTCGATGAAATCGACAAAAAGATACAGGTATTGGGAACTCAAATTGAAACAAAAGAAGGCCGCCTAACAGGACAATTTACCACCAAGAACTGTTATGGAGAGGAAAAGGTGAACCGCCTTACAGCCCTTTATCCACATCGTGAAGCCTACTACTTAATTGCCTTCGGAGATAGTAGAGGCGATAAAGAATTACTTGCCTTCGCAGACAAAGGCTTTTACAAACCTTTCAGAAATAAGAAATAGGATGCTGAAAAATGAGATAAAGAACAAGGAAAAGCTCGGTGAAATCGTACGTTTTATCATCGTTGGGATCATCAGCTGCAGCCATACAATATGGTACATATCTGCTGTTAATATGCTGGCTACAGCCACTCATTGCAAATACTATAGCCTACCTTGTTAGCTTTACATTCAACTATATTGCATCTACACGTTACACCTTCCGCGTAAAGTCCACGACAAAACGAGGCGTAGGCTTTATCTTTTCGCATATCATCAATTACCTTTTACAGAGCGCCTGCCTACATTTCTTCCTTTTATTAGGGTTCAGCAAGCAGATAGCATTGATTCCCTATGTTCGCTATCTGTGTACCAATCAACTTCCTTTTAGTGCGCTTTTTCTTACATAGAAAGTAAGATTTTACTCCTTGTTAAGCCTCATCTTCAAATTATTTTCATGAAAAAAATTTTTTTCTTCACGAACGGAAATATTTATTTTCATGAAAAGAAATCCTTTTTTTCGTGAAAAGAATTCGACAATTGCAGACTGAGTGCTGCATGCAAAACGTGTTCTTATCCTTATTTCCTTTGTTTAATCTGCTTTAATTTGTACCTTTGTAGCGATTAATCAAAGCTACTCAATGCACATATTCAACATATTCAAGGTGAAGAAAGAGGAACGCTGGCTGGTATTCATTATGCTGGCAGTCTTCCTCACATTCAACATATTGCTTATCACCAGCCATTATCACGTCTACACTATGGGCGCACATGGCGGTTTTTGGAGCATCTTTACCAAGAATTTCCGTATGTCAGGCTATGATAACTGGTCTTGGATAACCATTTCTGGAATGCGAATTCACTTTATAACTTCGCGTCATCCGCTATATCTCACCTTCCTTTACCCGCTTTACTTATTAAACCACTGGCTCATAGAAGTCTTCGGACATAACTTTGCCGTGTACTTCATGGCAGCTATAATCGTATTATCAGCCTTCTATGCTGCTGTATTCGCCTATCGCATCTTCCGTGAAGTAATGGAATTGAGGAGATTTGACTCAACACTCCTTACCGTACTCCTCTTCTCTTTCGGACACATTCTCATACCGTCAATGGTACCCGATCACTTCATTGTGTCAATGATGTTCCTTTTGATGGCATTGTATATTTGCGGTAAAAAGATGAAGAAAGGAGAGCTTTTAACGGCTTGGCAGTCACTCCTTCTGACCTTTTTCACTACTGGAATGGCTACTTCCAATGGTGCTAAAATATTCCTTGCAGGACTATTTACGAACCGAAAAAAGTTCTTTACATGGAAATATATCAGCATTGGAATCATCCTTCCATGCCTCTTGTTGATTGGAATTCAGCAATCACAATACTACCTTCTGGAAGTTCCTCAGAAGGCTGTTATTAGCAATATTGAGAAAGTAAAACGCCAAAAAGACCCTAAGGGCGTGGAAGAATTCTATAAAAAGCGTAATGCTTGGCAGAAAACTCATTTAGGACAGACCATGTCAAAGGAGTCAATGCTTGACTGGCTTGACACCTCAACACCACGTACAAGGACATTGGTAGAGAACTTCTTTGGAGAGTCTATCCAGCTACACCAGCGTTACCTGCTGAAAGATGTAGCATGGGACCGCCCTGTTTTCGTAACCTATAACTGGATAACAAACTACGTGATAGAAGCGATAATGGTCGTACTATTTGTTTTAGGCATCATCTTCGGTTATCGGAAACGTTTTTTCCAAATGTTGTTAGCGTGGTTTGCCTGCGATATAACCCTGCATCTCATTCTTGGTTTTGGTATAACCGAGGTTTACATCATGGCTTCAGGGTGGGCTTTCATCATACCGATAGGCTATGGTTATCTTATAAAAGGGCTATCACACAGATATCGCCAAATGCTGCGAGGCCTGCTACTTATGATTACCATCTTCCTCTGGGTATACAACGGAGGACTAACTGTTAACTATCTACTAAACTTATAATAGGGAGTCATGCGTAATATCTTTGCTATTAAACGTGGTGAAAGGCTTCTATGCTTGGTGGCATTCCTTGCTTTCGTGGGCTTAAACTGGCTAATGATAGCCTATAACTACGGCTTATTTACCAGAGGAGGGAACCTTGGTTTCTGGGGATTATTCTTTGACCATTACACGGTATCGGGCTATGATAACCTCTCTTATATGACCATATCACGATGGAAGATTTATTATCAGCTCTATCGTCATCCCTTGCTACCAACGTTTTTCTATCCCTTCTATCTCCTCAACCACTGGCTGATGGACCTTACGCATACAAATTATGCAATATTCATCGTGGCTTTTTTCAATGTATTGACCGCTACCTATAGTTGTCTTTTCATCTATCGAATCTTTACAGAAGTACAAGAATTAAGGAAGAAAGACGCCCTCTTACTGACGATCTTCTTCTTCTCTTTTGCTTCTATCCTACTGACATCGTTTGTACCTGACCATTTCATCTTCTCGCTTTTCTTCCTAACCATGACACTGTACATTGCTGGAAGAGCGATGAAACGGGAAAATGGGCGCATGAAAGCATGGCAGACAATGCTTTTATCCTTCTTTGCAACGGGTATTACTTTACCAATATCGCAAAGATTGGCTTGGCTGATTTGTTTATTAATGGCAAAAATACATTCCGCATCAAACACTTCTTCTTAGGCTTTATCCTTCCTCTTGGGGCACTTTTCGCCATCTATTCGTACCAACAAACAACATTTGTTGAGCCAGATGCCAAACTACAAGCAAGGGTAAAGGAAAAGAAATTAAAGAAAGACCAGAAGTTTGCAGCCAAGTATGAGAAGCAACATGAATTCATGAAGAGCCGTACTGGAACGCAAGTGGCAAACAACCGTTTCTTTGAATGGACCGACTTGTCAAGTTCGAGAACTGATGCTACCATAGAGAACCTCTTTGGAGAAAGCATACAACTTCACCAAGAACATGTGTTGGAGGATGTAAATAAGTCACGCCCTATCATCGTCAGATACAGCAGTGTGCTCAATTACATAGCTGAAGCCATGATAATAATATTGTTTTTAGGCGGAATCATCGTGGGAAGAAAGGAAAAGTTCCTACAGTTATGTATGGCTTGGTTTGCCACAGATATTGTCTTGCACATCATTCTTGGCTTCGGTATCATCGAGGTTTATATTATGGGTGCACACTGGTTGTTCGTTATTCCGATAGCAATTACTTACTTATTTAAGTGCATCAGACAAAGACGTGTGCTGATAGGTGCAAGACTACTTATCGCCACACTGAGCCTTGCTTTAATGGTATATAACCTCAGCCTCATCATTCCTTTCATGCTACGAGGTTTCGTTGCACCGCATTAAAAGATATCATCCCAACATAAACAAAAACGACTTCCCTAATCATTAAGGAAGTCGTTTTTTGTATTCTTAATCACCCTTGACAAACTCAAAAGCGAGTGTAAACTAAAGGTTCTCTTTATAAGCTGTAACAGCTTTACCACAATATTGCCATTTCCTTATGGCATTACGGTACATACAACCATCTAATATCTTGTAGAGTTTGAAGAAAGGACGGTATAATTTGCCATTTTCAGGTAAATACTTACCATGATACATCTCTCGAAGTGCATCCGTATCACGTGTCCAAATGTTTCCTCCTTGTGCTGTCTTAGTATCAGGATAGATACGAATAGCACCAAGGTTGCGGTTAATACGTCTTACTTTCAGACCCGCTTCATATACTCTTATCAGCCATTCCACATCCATCTTAGCATGAAAAGACTCATCAATATAGCCGATTTTATCGAATATCTCACGCCTCCAGAACATTCCCGGCTGCGATATATTATAACAACCGTGGCGGAAGAAGAAGTGATTCATTACGATATGCGTAAAGTTAATAATCTTTCCTTCTTTGTCAATCTCAACCGTATAGCCATTGGCAAAGTCTGTATCGGGATGATCAAGATAGAACTTTGCTACAGTATGTAGTGTTCCGGGCAATAGTACATCATCACTATTAATCCAGCAGACGATGTCACCTGTTGCCCTACGCATACCCTATTGATAGCATCGCTCTGCCCCTTGTCCTTCTCGCTACACCACCAAGTAATCTTATCGGTGTATTTCTTCAAGATTTCTACGGTTTCATCGGTAGAACCACCATCACAAACAAGATACTCCAAGTTAGGATATTGCTGTCCGATGACCGATTGAATCGTTGCTTCTATGAACTGTCCTTGATTATAAGACGGTGTTACAACTGTTATCTTTGGATATTCCATCATCATTATATTTTAAGCTCCGACTATGCTTGTTTTACTATTCTTGCAGGATTACCGACCACAGTACAGCCATCAGGCACATCCTTAAAGACAACAGCACCAGCCCCTATCGTCACATTATTACCAATTCGGATAGGTCCAAAAACCGTTGCTCCTGTCATTATCTTCACATTATCACCTATCACAGGGCGACCTTCTTGCCCCTCATGATGTCCTGTTCCCAGCGTTACTAACTGAAGACAATAGAAGTTCTTACCGATGCTTTCGGCATTTAGATAGGTAGCATAGTTATGTTCAAAATGAGCACCTTTGCCAATAGAGGGGCACCAGATGTTCAATGTTCGTTCGCCAGGACACAGCCATTTAATAAGTGTTGCCATATATTCACCTATCCTATAATAGAAAAGATTACGGAAGGTACGCTCACGTGTCATCCCCTTCACGAAGTTACATACTCCGCGTTTACGGTCCTGCACTTGTAGCAGGTCGTCATCAATCTTCCCACTATTCAACTTATATAGTAGGATATGTGGAATCAACCTTAGGGAGGACGCGGTAAGTATTACGCCTTGAACAAATGGGTTCATCTTCTCTTTTTTATGCAAATTTACAACTTATTCCTTAATATACCAACTTCTCGTTTCTTACTATCATCTACGACGACGCAGACAGTTCATACACTCCACGAGTATCTGTGAGCCTGCCCACTTCATAATAAAGAAGTAAAGCACAGCTGCCATAAGGATTCTGACAATCAATAGTAAGAGGAGATTATGAATGAAAGAGGTTACAAAATAAGTGACGACCATTACTGCTGCCGATGCTAAAAGGTAAGGACTGATATCTTTCAGAACATCAAAAAGGCGCAAACCAGTCTCTCTTCCAGCAAAGAACTGCCATACGAAGAGCCATAAGACGGTTACAATAGTATAAGCACTTACCATAAACACAACTCCCTGCTGATAGCAACCAACAACAAAGACTATCTGTGCGATGATTAAAGCTATCGTACACCACAAATAAACAACAGACTTACCACGGCTAAGGATAAGATTCTGATACATCGTGTAGAATGGTAAAAAAGCACCGCTAATACAGAGGATTCGTAGCAAAGGAATACTCTCTATCCACTTATCTGATATAAGAAGAATGATAAATTCGTGCGATATCATCGCCAATCCAAACATAGCAGGAAAGACTAAGAATGCCGTAAAACGAAGCATCTTACGGAACACATTCACCTGCCTTTCTGGGTCTTTATTCACCTCGACAAGCACGGGTTGCGCTACCTGCGACACCGTTCCAGACACAAAGGTGCTTGCCATTGTATCCCACTTGAAGGCTTGAGAGAAGTTTCCCACTACCTTTGCAGAATATAAACGACCGAAGATAAAGGTTAGAATATTCTGACTAATCGTATTGACAATTGTCGTCACAAGAATCTTATAACTAAAGGAAAACATCTTCTTTACAGGGGTAAAGTCAATACGAAAAGAGGGACGCCAAGGAATGATGAAGAAACGCCACAGACTCGTAAGACTGATATAAAGTACTTGCTGCCAAGCCAAACTCCAATAAGCATAACCCTTTAATGCTAAGATAATTCCGACCACACCCGAGATAAAAAGGCAGGTGATACGCAGCAAAGCAGTCTCTTTGACCATCATATTCTTGAAAAGATAAGCCGCAGGAGCCGTACCTAATGAGGAGAAAAGCAATGATGCAAAGACGAAACGAGATAGACTGATAAGCTCTGAATGATGAAAGAAAGCTGCAATCAAAGGGGCTGAAAAGAAGAGGGTTGTATATGAAATCCAACCCATTATAGCACTAAACCAAAAGACAGAGTTATAATCATTATCCGTTGGACGCTCCATATTGGCAAGTGCTGCAGTAAAACCACTTTCCTGCAATGCTCCTGCAATCGCTGTAAAAACAGCTAACATTCCCACCAATCCATAGTCGGCTAGTGTGAGCAGACGTGCCAAAAAGATTCCAATGACAATATTCAACAGCTGCATTGTACCATTGTTCAATGCACCCCAAAATAGTCCTTTGGCTGTTTTCTCCTTGAGTGTTTTTTTTTCCATTAGCTTTTGTATCTCTATAATACGCTGTTTCTTATCTCCTCCTCAAAGTATATTCTATCTTAAAAAGAGGTCAGTTGCCTTCTGACAAATAAGGTTCCCTTCATGAAAGTACTTTTTTTTCATAGGTGTAGAAAGGGGAGATATTATTTCTTCTTTCCCACCTTGATTGGCAGAATCCATTTAGCATGCAAATATAACGCTTTTTCTTTGGAAAAGCCAAATCCTACATTCTTTGGATTGTAAAGAGACTTATCCTACGGCTATATTTATCTCTTTTGCTTTTTAAGGAAGTCTTCAATAGCTGCTGTGCTTTTTATCAATTGGTCGTGTCAACATCACAGAGTTCACTAAAATAGACTTCATGATAGAATGGGCCACAGCGTTCCATGATCTGTATCTTATCCACCTGTGTTGCGAATAGTGCCTCAATAATCGTTACCTGATACTTATCATCTTCAAACGTTATCTTGATTGAATCATTCCTTAAGTTCCATAACCAACCAAAGAGTAGTTGCGCAATGATAATGAAAGGAATGCTCACCCATAACATGGTATACAAACAACCTATAGCGGCATTACCCTCTTCCTTCCACCTCCGCTTGATATAGCGGATAAGGAAGAAAAGCAATATCCAAGGTAAAGTGCAGACAACTATGATATCCGCATCACTCCATAACCTCCAAGGTGATACGCAATTGAGTACCACCCACACTATCTCAAGCCACAACAAGCAACTTAATAGTTTTCTAACCATCCAATAAATCTTATGCTTTCCACTCAACATTTCCTATATAAGAGTAATCTCTTTCTATGTTTTATACTATCGGTAATAACCTTATTTACCATTTTTAATTGGCGTATAATTACTCCGCACATGTGGTGCGGAGGGCAAACACCATTGGTGCGAAGCGTAAACACCACTCGTGCGGAGGGCAAGCACCTATACTAACAGCAATCAAGTAAGCACCTAATTACCTCCGCAAAGATATGTATATTAGTTCGATTCATGAAATCAAAACATAAGTTTTTATAGAGACAGAAGGTGAAGTCATAATCTTTTATTATCTTTGCAACAAGTATATTAACGGAAAATGATTGAAACTTTCAACACTGGAGAGACACAAGAAAGTCTCCGACAGGAATATAACCCAGACGGTTCTGTGCTCAGAAAAGCACAGTTGAGACTGCTTGATATGGCTATCTACCTGCAGGAGACTGCTAAAAAGATAGGCATTCCCTGCCGTCTTGATGGCGGTAATGTGTTAGGAGCTGTACGTCATGGGGGCTTTATTCCTTGGGATGATGACATAGATATGGTAGTTAGGCATAAGGATTTCAAACGCTTATGCGACTATCTGAAAGCACATCCTCACCCACAATATGTGTTACAAGACAATGATACCGACCCTGGTTTCTATAAAGAGTGGGCATGTTTACGCGATTTGAAAAGTGAAAATCGTAGCCACGAAAGCCAAGGCAGTATTGACCGAAGAATACACGAAGCACAGAAATACAGAGGCCTACATGTTGACATCTTTCCATACGAAGGTAATATGATTCCGTGGTTACAACGTTTTGCTGCAAAACTATCGGTGAATGTGAATGCAAAATTAGCAGGTCAGCACCCCCATTTAGCACAGACGAGCTATAACCTTTTGCACAACATCGTCTTTCCTACGTTCCGCTTTTTCGGCAAAATCTTTGGAAAGCCAGACCTTTGGATGCACTCATACGGTGCTTGGTTCTATGAGCAGCACCCATGTCGCTGTATGATACCACACAAAGATATCATTTTTGAGGGCCATACTTTTGAAGGTCCTGCAGACGTTGATGAGTTCTGTCGCATCGCCTACGGGAACTATATGAACCTACCTCCAAGGGATAAGCGTGACAGACATAAGGTAGATGTCGTCTTTAAGTAGTAAGAGGAATCCCTTCACCCCCCTTTAAATCCCAAATTAAAATTATGAACATAGCAGTAATCTTTGCAGGCGGATCAGGACTAAGAATGCACACAAAGTCGCGTCCTAAACAGTTTCTTGACCTTAATGGGAAACCTATTATCATCTATACTTTGGAGTTGTTCGACAATCATCCGAACATAGATGCTATTGTTGTAGCGTGCATTGAGAGTTGGATTCCATTCCTTGAGAAGCAACTTCGCAAGTTTGAAATTAACAAAGTAGTAAAGATTGTTCCAGGAGGAAAGTCAGGACAGGAGTCAATATACAAGGGACTATGTGCTGCAGAGACTTATGCTCAAAGTCAGCATATTAACAATGAGAACACAACTGTCCTCATCCATGATGGTGTTCGACCGCTTATCACAGAGGAGACGATTACGGATAACATCAAGAAAGTAGAAGAGGTTGGGAAGTTGTATCACCTGCATTCCTGCTACAGAAACGCTTATTGTGAAGCAAGCAGATGGCTCATTAGAGATTCCATCACGTGCAGACTCACTCATTGCTCGTGCTCCACAAAGTTTCCGCTTATCGGATATTATCAGTGCACATCGACGCTCCTTAGAGGAAGAAAAGTCCGATTTCATCGACTCTTGTACGATGATGAGCCATTATGGTTATAAACTTGGGACCATCATTGGACCAATGGAAAACATTAAGATTACAACCCCTACGGACTTCTTTGTATTACGCGCCATGGTGAAGGTACACGAAGATCAGCAAATATTTGGTTTATGAGTCTCGTTCTTTCATCCAATAGGATGAAGCCTTCCTATTACAGAAAAGAAAATAATTAAAGGATCGTCGTTTATATAACTTTGAGATGATGAGCAGTAAGATACTAAAAGAAGATATCAAGAACTTTGTTGAAAAGTTTGCATTAACAGAAGAACTGAGAAACAAAGACCATTGCCGTAACAGGTGCAACGGGCCTATTAGGCTCTTGTATGGTGCGTTGCCTTTTGGCTTTATCAACAGAGAAAGGTATCAATCTGCACGTCATTGCAGTTGTAAGAAACACCGAAAAGGCAACAGAGATGTTTGGCAAAGAAGGCGAAACATTAGGCTATTATGCTTATGATTTTTCCTCAATGGCAGCTTTCAAACCTTCAAAAAACATCGATTACATCGTTCATTTTGCTGCTCCGACAGCCTCAAAGGGTTTTATCGAGAGGCCTGTTGAAACGATGAATACGATATATTTTGGTATGCAGAACGTCCTTACCTATGCGCAGGAGGCAAAAGTAGAATCACTTGTTTTTGCATCAACGATGGAGGTTTATGGCTCTGTTACTGACGACAAAGAGTCGCTTACCGAGCAAAAGCAGGGATATCTTGACCCAATGGCTACACGAAGCTGTTATCCTTTGGCAAAGAGAGCGGCTGAAGGTTTGTGCCATAATTATGCTGTCGAATATGGAGTACCTGTAAAGGTAGCACGACTGGCACAGACATTCGGTGCAGGAGTCAGTAAAAACGACAATCGTGTCTTTGCCCAGTTTGCACGAAGTGTCATTAATAACAACGACATCATTCTACACACCAAGGGTGAGGGCTGTCACAGCTATTGCTACACAATAGATGCGGTCAGTGCGATGCTATATCTATTGCTACGTGGAGAGAATGGTGAGGCATATAATGTAGCCAACAGCGATACATATATCTCTATCCGCAGCATGGCAGAATTCGTAGTAGAAAACTTCAATCCTAAGCACGTAAAAGTTGTCATACAGCTACAAGAAGGAATGGGTTATCCACCAACAACAAAGTTACGACTTGACACAAAGCGTATCAACCAGTTAGGTTGGAAGGCTGAATATGGATTAAAAGAAATGTTCAGTCGTTTAATAGACGCAATGAAGGAAACAGAAAAGCTAAGCTTCTTACATAAAGATAAAGCTATCTCAATACGCTTATAACATTGAGTTTGAGGTCGGAACACATAACCACCAAGCCTCAACCCAACCACTTAGAAGAAGGCTATTTACCTCCGTTTACACTTCTTTGAGCTAATCAGGAGGGAAATTATTTTCATGAAAAAAATATTTCTTTTCATGAAGAAAAAACATTTATGTTCATGAAAAATAATTCTTTTTCTTTCATGAAAAAGAATTACTTAACGATATCAAAAAGCAACCTTAAAGAACAAAATCTTCCACCCTTAAAAACAAAAGAAATAAGTATTATTGTTGGTTAACATTCGTCATTATCATACATTATTATTATCTTTACATCCAAAACTAAATCCTTAGAATATGGAATATGAATTTCTATCCTTTTTTGTTCTCGTCTTATTTGCGGTATCACTATGGGGCTTCTTTTATCTTATATCCAAGCTTAACAACATAAGTAATACGCTAAACAACGTCAGTTTTGAGATTTCCACACTGAAACTTATCATTGAGAAGATGCAGCGTGAAAATCAGAAACCAACTGAATTAGCAACAGAAACAAAGCCAAAAGAGAATATTGAGCAACCTCAGGAGAAGATTACAGAAGCTCCTAAGGAAGTTCAGTCCGAAACTGTCACTCCTAACCCTAACTGGTGGCAACAGCCTATAACGGACGAAATACCAACAACCGAAAAGGCTGAAGAAACAGAAATACGGTTGAAAACGAACTACCTGAGTTACAAGAAACACCAGAAACTATAGAAATTCCTATTGTACACCATGAGGATATCAGACCTTCTACCATTGAAATTCCTATTGAGGAAACGGAAGATAAGGCTCTTGAAGTTGAGGAGGAAACTCCTGAAAACATTGAAGAACCTGTAGAAGAAGAGCAGGAAGAGCCTGCTATGGCTATGGAGGAAGAGGAGAAAATAGAAGAATATACCACCTCTGAGACCAACTTTGAGAAATATATCGGTGAGAATCTCTTTGGCAAGATTGGTATTCTCATCTTTATTATTGGTATCGGTTTCTTCGTAAAATATGCTATTGACCAGAACTGGATAAATGAGACAGCACGTACGTTGATGGGCTATGCTGTCGGTGCAGGTATGTTAGTACTCGCAGAACGACTGCACAAACGCTACCATACTTTCAGTTCACTGTTAGCAGGTGGTGCCTTTGGTATCTATTATTTGATTACAGCCATCGCCTTCCATTACTATGACTTGTTCTCTCACACGATGGCATTCGTTATCCTATGTGCCACAACTATCTTCATGTCGGCAGTCTCCGTCCTATACGATAGGAAGGAATTAGCAGTCACAGCACTCGTTGGTGGCTTTATTGCACCTTTTATTATTAGCACAGACTCAAGTAGTATCATTAGCCTACAGATTTATATCGGTATTCTGAACATTGGTATGTTCTGCCTTGCAATGTATAAGAAATGGGCTATATTACCTATGGTATCCTTCGGTTTCACCTATATAATATTATGGGGAACGACTGCAATAGGCTCATTCACAGATAGTGAAGCTGTTACAATTTATCCTACCCTATTTGCTTTTGCAACACTATTCTACGTCATTTTCCTATTGCCTATTGTCTTTATTCTGCGCACACAGTATGGTGAAAATACCAGACTTGGACTATTGGCTATCATCACAGCTAATAGCTTCATGTATCTTATTTATGGCGATTTCCTCTTACAACACTTCGAGCATCATCTGACACAACAGCTTACTTAGCTTTCTTCATTGCTGGTGTCAATCTGGCAATACACCTTTATTTGCGATTCCGCGTCGAAGGACAGGACACATTGCGCAACCTTATGTTAGGACTTGCGGTCACATTCACCTCTATGGGTATTCCAATTCTGTTTAGCACAGCCAATGTTCTTATGGTATGGGCAGCTGAGGCTGTACTTCTTTTGTGGCTCTTCACAAAGGAGAAAAACAGAATCTATGAATGGGCTTCTGCAATATTATTGCTCCTAACGATGGGAGCTTTGGCATACTACAGAACAACTGACACTTTCATCCATAATACAGGAGACAGTTTATTCTTCAATGGTGCCTTCTTTGTGACAACATTTGTTAGTATAGCCTACTTTGTTGCAGCTGTCATTATGCAATATAATAAGGAGTTTTTCAGTGATATGAGACGTCTAATCGCTTACACTCCATGCAATGCTATTGCCTATGCGTTGGGCTTTAGCATCCTGTTCCTTGCTTTCAGAGACAATTTCCACTTCCATCTTGAGCAACCAATATCAGAGTATGCATCTCTACTTACAGCAAACATAATGCTCTTAGGAGGAGCACTTATCCTGCGCAAACGCTTCGAAATAAGTGAAAACAAGTTAGCATACGAGATTAGCCTCTATCTTGCTGGAATCCTATTTGCTATGACTGTATGGAATGACACAGCTCCAGACGGACTCTTACTGAGGTGGTTAATGGCACTTGTAACAATCGCTTATATGGCATACTGTATGCGTGGGCAACTCCTTGTTACCTCTAACCCGCGAAGCTTACATACAGAATACGCTATCGTATCAACACTGACGTGGCTTACTTTGACGCGTTTATTGCTGATTACTTTCAATGAAGTAAACTTCAGTACCGCCTTCTCTCTGTCGTTAGGTATTGCAGCCTTCATCTTGATGTGTATTGGTATGCGTTACCACAGTAAGGAGATTCGTATTGTTAGCTTGGCAGAATTCAGTATTGTCATTGGCAAACTCATTCTCAATGACGTATGGGCAATGCCTGCTCTTGGTAAGATTATTGTCTTCATCAGCCTTGGAGCCATCCTTCTTATCCTCTCATTCCTCTATCAAAAACTTAAAGATGCACTTTTCAATGAGGAAAAACAAGAACAGGAATAAGCCTCAGCATCAGACATTAACATAACAACTATCGCCCTCATCTGTCCAAACTTCATTTTTATCTTGGACTGATGAGGGCGATTGCCATTATACGATATCAGCTTTTTCCCTTATCAAAAGAGCAGCAATATCTGTAAGAAAAAGACTTTACTATTTAAATATTAAGCAACACAATGTTGTTCATAAGTAATTCTTATTGCACTGCGGATAGTGCAATTTATGCAGAATATTGCACTGTCCGTAGTGCAATCTCTATTATAAATATCATTAAAATACTCATAAATAGGACTATTTAGTGAAGCTTTTTCCACATATTAGTTAGCTATTAACCTCTCATTATCTTTATTATAATAGCCTTTAAACACCTTTCTTCCCATCTTCAACCTATGTGCAAGTACTCCGCACATGTCGTGCTGATGGTTCGCACCAATGGTGTTCAGCCTCCGCACCAATGGTGCGGAGTGCTAAACACATTACAATAACTTATCAAAATGAGTTCAACTTATTGATAGAAGCAAGTTATACTACCAAAACAAACTAACCAATATGCAGTTAAAAAAGTTTCACATACAAGAAAATACTATTACAGTAACAGATAGTCACAACACATAAAGCTGTTCTTTTATAAGTTTAAAGACATAGAAAATTACCGACGAAGCATGTTAAAAGAATAAAAATAACAAGCTACTAACGTAGTTCTTCATCAAAAAAAACGACTAATAGAATAACATTAGTCTTTTTTTATTTACCTTTGTAATAAGATAATATCAAAGAAAAAGTAGCTTCTTAACATCATCTTTCAAGATGAAAAGGAGTAAGATTAAATGGCAGAAAAGTATATATTTAACACATAAAATAATAAGCACATGAAAGCAAAATTCCTACTTTTTGCAGCCTCATTCATAGCTACAACAGCTATGGCACAGGGACTGAAGTCGGGCGTAGACCGCAACAACATGGACTTCAACGTGAAGCCCGGTGAGAACTTCTATGAGTATGCTGCAGGCAATTGGTTGAAGAACCATCCACTTGACAAGGAGCATCCAATAAACGGTGCCTTTGTTGATTTGGAAGAATTAAACAAAAAACGCATCCGTGAAATGGTTGAGGACTATGCAAAGAAGCCACAAACGAAAGGCACTGTAGCACAGAAGATTGCTTCTATCTACAACCTTTACATGGATAGTGTACGCCGCAACCGTGAGGGATATACCCCTATTAAGCCTGTATTGGCTAAGGTTAGGGCTGCTAAGAATCGTAAGGAACTCATCAAACTGATGTATGACCTCGACGTGAAAGGCTATGGCACCTTCCCAGTTGGCTTTGGTATGACAGTAGATGCGATGAACTCTGATCGTTATATCATTGGTATCTCACAAGGCGGTCTTGGTCTTGACCCAGAATATTATACCCAGCCTAACGACCAGCAGAAGGCCGTTGTAGAAGCTTACAAGAGCTTGAACAACGATTTGTTCAAGATGGTTGGCAACGATGCTGCATCTGCTAAGAAGAAGATGGAGGCTGCTTTCTCGATTGAGAACCAGATAGCGAAGGTGAGCTATGACCAAGTAAAGTCACGTGATCCACAAGCTAACTACCATCCAATGACTTGGGAACAACTCTTGAAGGACTATCCTGGCGTCGATTGGAACTATCTTTTGAAGGCTGCCGGCTATCCAAATAACGGCGGAAAGGTTGATGTTGGACAACCTGAGCCTGTACATGAGGTGGAGAAGATACTTGCTACGGCTCCGTTAGACGCATTGAAAGCCTACATGGAACTTGCTGTTATCACATCTTCTGCAGGTATGTTGTCAGACAACTTCTCTGATCGTAATTTCGAATATACCAAGGTGGCATACGGTGTTCAGGAGCAACAGCCACGTTGGAAGCGTGCTTTGTCTTTCGTACAGGGCATTATGGGTGAGGCTGTTGGTAAACTCTACGTACAGAAATACTTCCCTGAAAGCAGTAAGCAACGTATGATTACGTTGGTAAAAAATCTTCAAGATGCTTTTGCACAGCGTATCGAGGAGAACACATGGATGACTGCTACAACAAAGAAAAAAGCCTTAGAGAAGTTGCAGGCATCGACATCAAGATTGGTTATCCTGATAAATGGCAGAATATGGATAGTGTCTTCGTTATTGATGATAACAAGTCATTGATTGATAATGTGAAGGCTGTACAGGAAGCAGCAATGAAGTATCGTATTGCTAAACGCTGGGGTAAGCCTGTCGATAAGAAGGAATGGCACATGACACCACAGACGGTTAATGCTTACTATGACCCAACAACAAACAGTATTAACTTCCCTGCTGCTATTCTCCAACCTCCATTCTTCGACCCAACAGTTGACGATGCAGCTAATTATGGTGCTATCGGTGCTGTTATTGGACATGAGATGAGCCACGGCTTTGATGATCAAGGTTGCCAATTTGATAAAGATGGTAACATGAAGAACTGGTGGACAGAAGAAGACAAGAAGAACTATGACGCTCGTACAAAGGTTCTTGTAGACTGGTTCAATAAGCAGGAAGTAATCCCTGGCTTGCATGTTAACGGTGAGAAGACACTCGGTGAGAACATCGGTGATAACGGAGGTTTGAACATTGCCTTCCGTGCACTTGAAAACAGTATGAAGGCAAAGCCACTCGGCGATATGGACGGATTCACACCTGCTCAGCGTTTCTTCCTCGCATGGGGACGTGTCTGGGCAAGCAATGTAGCTCCTCAGTTCGTTGCTTACATTGTCAACTCTGACGTTCACTCACCAAGTATTAGCCGTGTGAATGCAGCCCTTCCTATGATTGACAACTGGTATAAGGCATTCGATATCAAAGAAGGTGACAAACTCTTTGTTCCTCAGCAGAACCGAGCACACATCTGGTAAGAGAACTTTTTATTATGCACATATCTTTTGATAGGGCTTATTAACTCCATATTGTTACAAACCATTGATGATAGTCAACGGGGATTAACGATTTAACATAAAGGGAGTGTATCCAGAAAAAAAGGATACACTCCCTTTCTTCTGCTTTGCACTTATTTTTTAAGATGTACCTTCTAAGAAGGCAATAGATTTTTGTTAAACAAAAATCAAAGACTTTTTTCGCTTAAAAACAACAGTTGGAACAGAGTGAATAAATAACCAAAAACGTCCTTACATAGTGTAGAATAAAGGAAAAGGAGAGAAAAACAGAGACACAACAAGACTTATTTTATGGTATTAGAACAAGCTTATAAAACAGCGATTTTAGCGTAAAATCAGCATAAATACTTAACAAAGAAAATTATCTTTAGAACCTAAAAATCAGACACCTTAGCATCATCTGCAAGTGTAACAACAAGGCATTTTGTAATAAATTAACAAGTATATGGGAAAAACATAATAATTTTTCTTAAATTCCATATTCTTGATAAGAAATAGTATTATTTATCTATTAATTCAATAAAAATATTGTATATTTGCATCCAACAATAATTTTAATCATAGATAAAAATAGTAAAAAAAGTTTTTGCATAACAGCGCAAGATATATGCATTACTCAGTACAAACAGTATCGCGGGAGCATCATAATAAAAATATAAGTTTAAGATATCAAACAGCAAGAGGCAAGTTTATAAAGCGACATTCTATCACTCTAAAAGGAATATGGGATTAAAGCCATAGTTCTAAAAAGAAACAAATAGAATTAAAAGCAAATCATCGTAAGTCTTGTCTAATCCCCCGACTAACTGAATGTAATAAAAAAACAGAACATACATATAAAAATCTTTTCAGATTAGCATAAATAAAAATAACTACCAAAATCCTATTTTTAATGGGATATTTTTAGTTACCAGTGGGATTTCATCGTGAGATGAGATCCCACACCTCTTTATAGCAGTACAATACATCCCTACTATAGTGCTAAATTCATCATATTCTCCATCCTTCTAACTATTGAAAAGCCATTTTATAGAATCTTTATCATCTATAACTGTAATCTTTTCATTTCTTTTCTGTATCTTTGCGTTTAGATAAATCATCAATTAAAAACAGAAAGAATATGAACGTAGGAGATAAAGCACCAGAGATTCTGGGCACAGATCAGGATGGAAAAGAAATTAAGTTGAGTGATTATAAAGGACAAAAGGTTGTTCTTTACTTCTATCCAAAGGATTCAACTTCAGGCTGCACAGCACAGGCTTGTAACCTCCGTGATAACTACAAGGAGCTGAGAGATAAAGGTTATGTTATTATCGGAGCAAGCATACAGGACGAGAAGTCACACAAGAAGTTTATCGAGAAAGAACGAACTTCCTTTCCCACTCATTGCCGATACCGACTTAAAACTCGTTGAGACATTCGGTGTTTATGGTGAGAAAAAGATGTATGGCCGTACCTACATGGGTACTTTCCGTACTACTTTCATCATCAACGAAGATGGTATTATTGAGCGCATTCTCGGTCCAAAGCAGATTAAGACAAAGGATCACGCTGCTCAGATTCTCGCTGAAGATTAAGTCTTGCTGCATAAAGGCATAGTAAAAGAAAGTCGAAAACACACTCATATAATAAGAGAACGACAATAATTAAAGAATAAAAAACGCTCTCTACTGAAAGAGCTATGATAAAAGAAAGGCAAAATAGCTATGCCAAAGACGCAAGACGCAAGCAGTAAGAAGACAAAGACTAAAAATACAGACAACAAAAGTCTACGAAAAACGAAGAAACCTCACCAATCACTCCCCTCTTCACTTGGAGAGGGAGGGATGGTGAGGTCTTCTTGTAAAAGTACAGCAGCGAAGTCATTGCAGAACAGACTCCTAACTCTTGCCAACAAATACGAGACCCCTTCCTTTCTCAATGGCGACCCATCGTGGTTTATGCACCAAGTAATTGGCAAAAGAAATCAAGAAACCATTGCGTTCATTGCTTCTTGTCTGAGTTATGGTTCACGACAAGTTTTCTTACCACGCATACAATATCTGCTCGACTGCTCACGTAGCGAACCCTACGAATGGATTAGAACAGGAAGGTACACATTGGATATTCCTAATGATGATCAATGCTTCTATCGCCTATATACCAATACTATGATGCACGACCTATTCCATGCACTACAAACGATGTATGAAGAGTATGGAGACATGGAAAACTACATTCGCTGCTATGCCAAGCTCAATAAAGAGAAGCCACAGACGGATGCAATTATCGCTATTGAAGCTATTTGCGACTATTTTCTTAAAAGCATGAAGCAATCGGAATTGTACCTAAAAGTACAAACATCAAGCTGTAAACGTGTGTGTATGTTCCTACGCTGGATGGTTCGAACCGACTCTCCAGTAGACCTTGGAATATGGTCAGACCTTATCGATCAACGTTCGCTCATCATCCCTCTTGATACCCACGTCATACAGCAATCCCTTCAATTAGGGCTTATTACAAGCAAAACTGCTTCTATGTCAGTTGCTCGAAAACTTACAGATAAACTTTTAGAGATATTTCCTAATGACCCTCTAAAAGCTGATTTTGCTCTCTTTGGGTATGGAGTAAATCAGAAATAAAATTATTTTCGCGCTTTAATAACAGGCATAAAGGGTAGAGCCAAAACATATATCTTTCATCTTTTTTGTAATAAAAATTCAAAGACACGAAAATTAAAGAGGCTTAATTGGACTCTAACTAAGGCTTAATTGGCTTGCAAAAGATGCCCTTTTGAACTCTAACTAACGCCCTTTTAAACTCCAACTAAGCACCTTTCAAAAGACACTTTTATACCAAACTGATTATAAGATAGTTACAAAGCTGAACAAAGAAGGCTATTCTTAATGAAAAACAGACATATCCCTACACTCTTTTTGTAAATTTATTTCACCATAAACAAACACAAATAATGGACATGAAAAACAAAATAAACAGTCTACGAACGAACAAAACAGAAGAATAAAAACCAGTACAAACAAAAATCCCAACCTCGTTATAAACGAAGTCTGGGACCTTGTTACTACTCTCAAATTTCTAAATTACTTTTGAAATTAGGCAGCTATATGCTTATTTAAGTTGACTGCCTTTGCTACTAATGCTGCTACAACAACAGCTGATAATACTACTGAAATCATAATCGTTTTAAATTAAATGGGGAACCACTGTCCCTTGTTTATAAATATGTTATCCTTTAAATACGAGTGCAAAGTTAGCCATAAATAAAACATCGAACAAAATATATCACCGATAATGTTAGTAATACATCTTTTTATTACTCTGTATCAAGTCGATTGATATAAATCAACGAAACTTCACTTGCTTTTCTCAAATATTTAAACTAACTTTGCCAGCCGCAAGCAAAAATGCACAAAAGAATGGAGAAAAACCAAGAATTACGCAATGCGTGGGACTTTGTTGAACACACAGGAATAAGTATTTTTCTCACAGGAAAGGCTGGAACAGGTAAAACCACCTTCCTTCGCACACTTAAGGAGCGCAGCAATAAAGAAACATTATTGTTGCTCCTACTGGCGTGGCTGCTATTAATGCTGGCGGTATGACAATCCATTCTTTCTTCCAGTTGCCCCTATCGCCTTTCGTACCAAACACTAATATCAAGAATCGATTTGACTATAGCAAAGAGAAACGCAAGATTATGCGTACTCTCGACTTGCTCATCATTGACGAAATTAGTATGGTACGAGCTGACGTTCTCGATGCAATCGACTCCGTTCTCCGTCGTTTTCGTGAGCCAGACAAACCCTTTGGAGGTGTACAACTGCTGATGATTGGCGACTTGCAACAACTGACTCCCGTTGTAACTCCCGAAGAAGAGGAACTTTTGAGACAGCATTATGACACTCCATACTTTCTTTTGGCTCAAAAGCTTTACGCAGCATTAGCTACGTAACGATTGAACTAACGCACGTCTATCGACAGCAAGACGAAACCTTTATCACCTTACTTAATAATATAAGAGAGGGGAAAGTGTCTGCTGATGACCTACAACGACTCAATGAACGATATGACCCAACCTTCCAGCCAAAGGAGGGAAGCGATTACATCCGATTAACTACACACAATAGGATGGCGGAAAGTTATAACGAAGACCAACTTCGTAGACTTCCCACAAAAGCCTATACTTTTAGCGCAGAAACGGATGGTAACTTCCCTGAATACAACTATCCGACAGACTTTAATCTTACTCTAAAGACGGGAGCACAGGTAATGTTCATTCGTAATGATAACAATGGACGATACTATAATGGACGTATCGGACACATTACTCATGTTGATAACGAGAAGATATACGTTCTTTGCCCTGGAGAAAATGAAGAATTTGAGGTTGAAGTTGAGACATGGGAGAACACTAAATACACCCTAAACGAGAAGACAAAACAAATTGAAGCAGAGGTACAGGGTACTTTCAAACAGTATCCACTGCGTCTGGCATGGGCTATTACCATACATAAAAGCCAAGGACTTACCTTTGAACATGCGATTATAGACGCCCAAGCATCCTTTGCATCGGGGCAGGTATATGTGGCGTTAAGCCGTTGTAAGACCTTAGAAGGATTGGTATTGGCATCACCTATTGGTAATACTGCGATTATAAATGATAATCGTGTAAGTGAATATATCTCTCATCAAACAGAAGAAGCAGAAAAGAGTATCTCCGCCTTACCAGCCTTAAAAGAAGAATACCATCGTCAACTTCTCATAGAATTGTTCAATTTCAACGAGATTAAAGCCTATGAAACCGCTCTCTTTAGGGTTTAACAGAATTCTTCTTCAAGTTTACAAAGATAAATGCACTGCATAAGATGGCTCTTACTGACTTAGAGTCACGTATCATCCAAGTATCGATGAAATGGGAGAATCTTATCAGAAAGATGACAACGGAGCAGCTTCAAGAAGAGAACTTCAAAGAGAGAATAAAGAAAGGAGCACTTTATTTCCATAGTGAGTTGACCGAAATCTTCAGTAGAATGATAGAGTTGACCAAGGAAGTACAGACGAACAATAAAATTGGTGCTAAACGTTTTGACAACGCTTACACTGAACTTAAACAGACATATCATGCAAAACATGACCTGTTAGAGAGCATAATGGAAGATGGTTTCTCTATTACTACCTACCTCACAGCAAAGCAAGAGGCTATTCTCAACAGTATTTCCGATGGAACCGAGAGAAAAAGAAGAAAGAGGAAGGATGATAAAGACAAGCCAAAAGAGAAGAAGATAAGTACTTCTGAACAGACTTATAACCTCTTCAAAACAGGAAAAAACATTGAAGAAATTGCCAAAGAGCGAGGATTGACACAAGGAACAATACAAGGTCATCTCGTTCCTTACATCCTAAATGGAGAGATAAAGATTGAGGATGTGATTGAAGAAAAGAAAATAAACATCATCAAACGAATAATCAAAGCAGTCGGAATGGATAGTGGAATGAATCCTATTAAAGAACAGTGCCCTTCTGATATAACCTATAATGACATACGATTGATTATGAAAACAATAGTTACTTAAAGGCAAGACATAACCTTACACAATCTGATAAAAGAGGTATTATGATGCGTTTTAAGATAATTAAACTATCAAAAAACCTCAAAAAAGAAGGCATCATAAAATAAAAACAATCTTTACTACGTTGTCATACAACATAAAAATCACAGCATAAACCTTACTAATTAGAAAAGAACAAGGTTTTCTGAGATTATTTTATTATCTTTGTATTAGACAACAACACAAATATATCATGATACTAAGTTATGCAACCTCATTGGCGGCTATAATTACTACGGCTATATGCTTTGCCATCATTGCATCGATGTATTGGAAAGTCACCAAGTGGTCCGCTTACATTTAAGCGTAGAATAATTATACTGGACTACAGTTTACTACTTTTATATCTTTGCTGTCATTTTATACGGAGTGAGAACGATGAAACCGAAATATTATGTGTTCCATCGATATTAGCTTTGTACCTTCTTTGGGAGTCTTTCCTCATTACTTGCACTACGTTCAGTAATGGAAAGCTTTACCAAAACAGGTATGCGCTATTGTTCTATAACCTTGTTCCCATATCATTACTTATCCCGCAGGTAATATTTACACTAAAAGGAGATATTCATCATTTCCAAAATTACGATCAGTTAGTAGCTGAACTCCAGCAAACAATGCCAATACAAGCATTGATGCGTATTGCTTTTTCTTCAGGAATTCTGTTCTGTAAGGCCTTGATGATTATAGAAATCGCAAAGCAACAGCGTAAATATAAGCAGCAAATTATCGAAGAAAAGGGTGATATTAGAGGTGTAGAACGACGAAATACAATGTATTTAAGCGTGGGATTACTCCTGACAATGATAACCATTGGACAGCTCGTTCCATCTGTAACCTACCATGCTCTATTAAAGATAGGTATTATTATTACTGTTATTACAATCACACGTTACTACGTAAATTTACACAAACACATTATGATTTTAGAGTCAAACAACTACAACAAAGGCAACTCTATTAAAGAAAAGATAGACAAGTGGCTTCACCAAGACCCATTCCCATTGGCAGACACAGAGCTTACAATGGAAAAGACCGCAGCGTCTATAGGTATACAAACGGTAGCCCTTTCCTATTACATCTATGAGTTTGCGGGCAAAACATTCCTCTCTTGGCAAAGCGAGTGTCGTATGATTCGTTGCCGAGAGCTACTTAAAGACGATAAGAAGAATATCTCGGAGATAGCATACGAGTGCGGTTATAGCGACCTTGCAGCTATGAGTAAAGCCTTCAAAAAGCGGTTTGGAGTGGCTCCAACCGTTTACAGAAAGACCCTTGGCAATGACAAAGACCCTCAAGAGGAGGATTTTTCTAAGGAGGAAGAATAATCGATGAAATGGGCAAAAATTAGTATTTAGAAACCATTACAAAGTATAGTTATAATAAAAAGGCTTATAACAAATATAAATTATTTGCACAAGCATATTTTTTTATAGAAAAATAACTATCTTTGTAAAGTCAAATAAAGATATTTCTTGAGTAGCAATCAAATTACGTTTAAATAGTTATTAGTAAGTTAATAGTCAAATTAAACTAATTAGGATGGTCCTCGTGAGAAGATAGCCTAATGATTTTTTTGAGTCAAATAATTTTTTGAGTTATTTAGTTAAGTGGCTGAGTGTATGTCTGCGTGAGCAGATGTACACTTTTTCTTTTCATATAGCTTGTACCGCCGATTCGCATGGTTTCATTAAAACTTCACACATAAATAATTCTTTAGTCACCCTACCTTATAACCTACAATACGAACGAAAACACCTCTTCCCCACCATCTTTATTCGCTGCATTGTAGCCTATCCGATGTCGTGTTCTTAGTAAACACCAACTGTGCGAAGCATGAACACCAACCGTGCGGAGCACTAACACCATGCGTGCGAAGCGTTAAACACCTTATAATATACGACTAAGATGAAAGCATTTTAGTGTTAGCTAAGAGTTGTACAGCCCAAAACAAAATAACTTTATTTACTTAAGAGCCTTCCGTTCTCATAAACAAAAGGATTAATAAGAGCATAACTATCAAACTCTAATGTCCGATTTGGAGTAAAAATTAATAGGCAGTAATAATAGAGAATAATATCATTAAATACTTTGCCAAATAATCCGAAATACTTAATTTTGCACTCGGAACTTTCATTATAAGATAAAAGACATGGCAAATTTAAGATTTGGAGCTATCGAGGAAGCATTTAAGAAGCGCCCCTTAGAAGTCAAAACACCAAAAGAACGTCCAGAACATTTCTATGGCAAGTACGTCTTCAACCGTACAAGAATGTACAAGTATCTCCCTGTAGATGTGTACCAGAAACTGATAGACGTGATTGATAACGGCACACGATTAGACCGTTCTATCGCTGACGCAGTAGCACAAGGCATGAAGAAATGGGCAGAGGAGCATGGAGCAACTCACTACACCCACTGGTTCCAACCACTAACGGAAGGTACAGCAGAGAAACATGACGCCTTCGTCGAGCATGATGGCAAAGGAGGAATGATTGAAGAGTTCTCTGGTAAACTACTTGTTCAGCAGGAACCTGACGCCAGTTCTTTCCCTAATGGAGGAATCCGCAATACCTTTGAAGCACGAGGCTATTCAGCCTGGGACCCAACAAGTCCTGTATTCATCATCGAAGACACACTTTGTATTCCTACAATATTTATATCTTATACAGGAGAATCACTTGACTACAAAGCACCACTATTAAAATCACTTCATGCTGTGAACGTCACAGCAACTAAAGTTTGCCAATACTTTTATCAAGATGTAAAGCAAGTTCATACCAATCTTGGTTGGGAACAAGAATACTTCCTTGTAGATGAAGACTTATACTTTGCACGTCCTGACCTTATGCTTACGGGCCGCACACTGATGGGACATGACTCTGCAAAGAACCAGCAGATGGACGACCATTACTTCGGTACCATCCCTGAGCGTGTACAGGCTTTCATGAAGGATCTTGAGATACAAGCACTCGAATTGGGTATTCCTTGCAAGACACGTCACAATGAGGTTGCGCCAGGTCAGTTTGAGTTGGCTCCTATCTTTGAGGAATGTAACCTTGCGGTAGACCATAATATGCTACTGATGTCACTCATGAAGAAGGTTGCACACAAGCATAGTTTCCGCGTACTTCTACATGAGAAACCTTTCGATGGAGTCAACGGTTCTGGTAAACATAACAACTGGAGCCTAAGCACAGATAATGGTATCCTCCTCCATGCAGCAGGTAAAACACTCAACGATAATCTCCGTTTCGTTGTCTTTATGTAGAAACCTTGATGGCTGTCTACAAGCACAACGGACTTCTGAAAGCATCGGTAATGAGTGCAACCAATGACCATCGCCTTGGGGCTAACGAGGCGCCACCTGCCATCATCTCATCTTTCCTCGGAAGACAGATTAGTGACCTGCTTGAACATATAGAGAAGGCTGATAAGGAAAACATATTCAGTCTCAGTGGAAAGACAGGTATGCAGATGGATATCCCAGAGATTCCAGAGCTACTAATCGATAATACCGACCGTAACCGTACATCTCCATTTGCCTTTACAGGTAACCGCTTTGAGTTCCGTGCAGTAGGTTCTGAAGCCAACTGTGCATCAGCAATGATTGTACTCAACACCGCTGTTGCAGAAGCTTTACAGAACTTCAGCGAGCGCGTTGATGCTCTGGTTGCGAAAGGAGAAGACCTGACATCAGCAATCATTGATATCATACGTGAAGATATTAAGACTTGTAAACCTATCCACTTCGATGGAAACGGATATTCTGATAGCTGGAAGGAAGAAGCAATGAAAGCGTGGACTCGATTGCGAATCGAACTGTCCTAAGTGTTTTGACCGCTACCTTGACGAGGATGCTATCAAGATGTTTGAGTCGATGAACGTGATGAAACGTAACGAGTTGGAAGCACGTAACGAAGTAAAATGGGAGACTTACACCAAGAAGATACAAATAGAAGCACGTGTAATGGGCGATTTGGCAATGAATCATATTATCCCTGTGGCAACACACTATCAGAGTCAGTTAGCAAAGAATGTGCAGAATATGGTCAATATCTTCGGAGATGTAGAAGGAAAACAGCTCAGCGAGCGTAACATTAAGATTATACGTGAGATTGCTGAACGCACAAACATCATCGAGACTGGCGTTGAAGAACTTGTCAATGCACGTAAGCAAGCTAACAAGATAGAAAGTCAACGTGAAAAAGCAATCGCATATCATGACACGATAGCACCTAAGATGGAAGAAATTCGTTATCAGATTGATAAATTAGAGTTAGTTGTCAGCGACGAACTTTGGACACTTCCTAAGTATCGCGAACTACTCTTTATTAGATAAAAGATTGCGATTTCATCGACAATAAAGACTTTCTTCGTATCTATATTAGACAGAACAAAGAGGGAAGAAAGCCATATAAAAAGGCAGGTAATCCAAACATCAACGGATTACCTGCCTTTTCTTTTATCTCTTTGTATAAGAACTTACTGTTCTTCTTTCTCTTTATAGATAACATTATTAGCACCACTTGTAATCTTCAGTGCCTCTGGATGCTCATCTACAAAGCTCTCAATATGACGAATACGCTTCTCTTCGAAAATCTCATCAACCGCAATGAGGATTCCAGTTTCCTCAACATCGCCAAAGCCATAGTTGATAGCTGTACCAAAGAGTTTCATCGTTGGAGAAAGATTCATATAAGCATTCACCAAAGGAGGAATGTTATAACCCAACTCACGTATCTCACGATTTAAGATTCGATAGTCTTCTTTGAAGCCATTACCTTGGAAAAGTGCATCCAACTCTGTCGTTGGAGTATCAATTTTCAACGGTTTAATCGGTATAATAAGGTCTTCCTTATCATCAAAATACTTCTCCAAAAAGTAAAGAATCATATCCCTACCACGACGGATATAAGAAGGATACATTGTCATCTTACCGAAGAAATACTTACATTCAGGATACAACACCGTCAACGCTCCAAGTCCATCCCAAAGATTATCCAGCGCAAAGATGCTCTTAGAATTCTTACGAACATTCTGATAATCCAATGATACAAACGAACGTCCAAGCTCAACTGTATAAGGAGCATACTCCTTCATAAACTTATCAGAGAAATGGAACATGTGGCTTGTAGCAACTTTTGGCTGTCCGTTTTTATCTATTTCCCACTCGCTACCAAAGATATAACGATATCCACCGATAATCTCTTCCGCTTCAGGATTCCAAACAATCAACTGTCTACAACAATTCTCCATCGTGTCGAACTCATCGACATCCATCGATTTGCCCGTACCACCCCCAGCCGAACGGAAAGCTATCTCGCGCAGACGACCAATCTCCTTCATAACATTAGGAGCAGTCTTAGCAGTCACAACATAAATTTCATTGTGACTCTTGTTAGTCATACGAAGCATCCGTTCAGGAGTCAACTCGCTCTTGAGCAGTTCCTTGCTTATGGGTTGGATGATTTCTTCTTCCATATATTCTATCAATCTTTTTCTTTCTCTAAATCTAATCGCTTGGTTTGTCCCTTTGTTCTATCATTTAATGAGGTCTGAGATATTACAACTCATAAACCATATCTTCAACATATTTCGCCCATTCCATCGATGTACGGCTCTTATCAAATGTCTGCCAAGGGATTGGCTTTCCTATTGCAACACGGAACGTTTTTACCCACATTTTTGTACATCTCGTCAACAAGAAATAGCATTGCTATGTTCACCTTCTTGACGTATTTATCACTGAAATGTGCAATACGATAGAATCGATCAGAGTTGCGTCCACCAAAGAAGATTGGAACAACATCACGCTGATACTCCACACTCTTAGCGATAAACGTTTTCTTCCACTCTAAATCATGAATCTTTCCATCAATTTTACGACTGTTCAGTCCAGCAGGGAACATCAAGATATGGTTATCACTTTTGAATCCAGCCTCAACCATTCGAGGGAAAATCACGACTCTGTTTTTCCAGTTTTATTGATACCAATACTTACTGGCTTTAAGCCTGGAAGATTGAGTAATAGGTCATTAACCAAATAACGAAACCTACCATCATAGTGCTTACCGATAATGAGATCCCAATGCCACACCATCTTGTCCACCAAGAGGATGATTAGAAACAAACGTATAGAGCTTACCATCGTTCTTGTCAGGGAGATTCTCCAAACCTTCGATTTGCAGCGTCATGTCAAGATATCGAACACATTCTGTGAGCCACTCGGTTCCTGTCAAACCGCGACTATCCCAAAGAAACTTGTTAACCTCGTCTTCATGAAGAATACGTTTCAGCCAATTGATGGCAAAAGAAGGAACGAATTTAGCCTTCGACCCCATCTTATCTTCAAGTATCTTGTCAATATCTATCGTTTTCTCTATTTCTATACTCATGTACTCAAATTCTCTCCTAACAAAATGCAAAAGTAACGAAACCAATTGGAATAGCTCACGTTTTTTGCGAAAAATATATGTCTAAACACAAAAAAAACGACCCAACAACATGGTTGGCTGCTTATATTAAAATACAACTCCCCCATTACGCCCCACTCTTTTTTACATCCCCCACTCTACATAAACACACCAAAAAACAAGCCTTAAAACAGAGATAAGGCTCCAAAAGAACAACGAAAAAGAGAAGAAAATAGAAAAGAGAATATGCCTATTAAGGTTACACAAAGAACTTACTTTTGTAATAATATTTCATAAACTCAAAATCAAAAGACGCTTAATTGCGGTTCAATTAAGGCTCTTTCGGCTTGTAAAAGATGCCCTTTTGAAGTCTTATTAACGCCCTTTTGAAGTCCAACTAAGCACCTTTTGAAAAGTGCATCTTCAACTACCTGATTCCCTGATACTTAGAATAGCATTCAAAATAGTACTTTATAAGACCAAAATATGTACTTTAACCCCATATAACTGTAAAGATATTTCAAACATACTAACGACCCATCTAATCCTCTCAACAGACATCAAAGAAGCAAGTGTGCTGCCTTGAACAGTTGACATAAGGGTAGAAACGCCTCCTGAAGTGTTAATATTCTAAAAATAGAAGTCGTTAACAAAATATTGTGGAGCATAGTGGGGATATGTGGGGAAAAATATGTAACTTTGAAGCCAAATACAGCTTTATAAAAAATAGACATGAGATTCTTAGGAAACATCGAAGCAAAAACAGACGCAAAAGGAAGAGCTTTCCTGCCAGCAGTCTTCCGCAAGGTGCTCAACGCATCGGGCGAAGAATCGTTGGTATTGCGTAAAGACATCTTCGAGCCATGTCTGGTTCTCTACCCTGAATCGGTATGGAATGAACGAATGGATGCACTTCGCAAACGTCTGAGCCGCTGGAGTCGTCGCGACCAGATGATTTATCGCCAGTATGTCACCGACGTTGAGATGATTACACTGGACGGTAATGGTCGCTTTCTCATTCCAAAGCGATATCTAAAAATGGCAAATATTGACCAGCAGATAAGATTTACAGGAATGGACGACTGCATTGAGATATGGGCAAACAGTGAAAACAACGAACCATTCATGTCGGCTGAAGAATTCAGCAAAGCCATGGAAGAAACCATGGGAACGGAAGAACTCTTCTCGCTCGACAACCCATCACAGAACAACGAATAATCAACCACAAAAGAATCAACAGCAATGATTAAGACCGCAGAATGTTATCATATCCCAGTACTCCTCAACGAAAGCATTGAAGGTTTGAACCTACATGCTAACGGAGTCTACGTGGATGTAACTTTCGGAGGTGGAGGTCATAGCCGAGAGATTCTTTCTCGCTTAGAAACTAACAGTCATCTCTACAGCTTCGACCAAGATGCCGATGCTGAGCAGAACATTGACAACATGGGCTTAAGCGAAGAACAGTTGGATCGTTTCACCTTCGTTCGCTCCAACTTCAGATATTTGAAGAACTGGATGCAGTATTACGGCATAGAGCATTTAGACGGACTACTTGCCGACCTTGGTGTTAGCAGCCATCACTTTGATGACGAAACACGTGGTTTCTCTTTCCGCTTCGAAGCTCCACTCGACATGAGAATGAACAAGCGAGCAGGCTTGACTGCTGCTGATATTCTTAACGACTACGATGAAGAACGATTGGCAGACATACTCTACCTCTACGGAGAACTGAAGCAGTCGCGCCGCATCGCCTCAGCTATTGTTAAGGCAAGAGGACAGAAGACATACAAAACGACAAACGACTTACTGACAACCATTGAGCCTTTCTTTCAGCGAGCACGCGAAAAGAAAGATATGGCAAAAATGTTTCAAGCACTTCGCATCGAAGTAAACCACGAGATGGATGCCTTAAAGGAAATGCTCATGGCAGCAACCGAACTACTTCGTCCTGGCGGAAGATTATCCGTTATCACCTATCACTCCTTAGAAGACAGAATGGTGAAAAACATTATGAAGTCAGGGAATATAGAGGGAAAAGTGAAACAAGACTTCTTTGGAAGAATAGAAACACCGTTCCGATTGGTCAACAATAAAGTTATCACAGCAAGTAACGACGAACAAGAACGCAACCCACGAAGCCGAAGTGCAAAACTTAGAATAGCAGAAAAGAAAGCAAATGAATGACGAGAACGACAAGAAGAATCCACTGTTGACGGAGCATCCTCTTACAGAAGATCAGACTGCTTTCAAAGAAGAAAGCACAAACGTCACAGAACCACTCATGAAGGCAGAGGCTGTAGAAGATATACCACAAGCACCTGTCGACAATGAAGATGCAACGCCACTGACGGAAGAAGAAGAAAAGAGAAAACAAGAAGAAGAGGCAGAAGTAAGAAAAATCAAAGCTGCCATTGAGGAACAAGCACGCGAAGACGAGCAACCACAATCATCAAACTTCACCCTAAGAAAGATACTGGGTGGTGATATTCTCTCGGCAAGATTCTTTCGCAACAATATCTGGTTGATTATTACAATCGTAATTTTCACCATCATCTACATATCAAATCGATACAGTGTGCAGAAGTACCTTATCGAGGTTGATAAACTACAAAACGAATTGGAAGATGCTAAATATCGTGCACTGTCAAGTAGTAGTCAACTCACCGAGAAGACACGTGAGAGTCATATACTTGAAATACTGAAAACAAGAAAAGACAGTGTACTTAAGATGTCTGACCGTCCACCTTATATTATAGACATACCCGAGAAATAGAATATGAGTAAGTTTGACAATAGCAAAATAATGCCTCGTTACAGCGTTATAGCGATAATCATGTCGCTTGCCGCTGTTGCTGTCATTGGAAAAACTATCTACACCATGACTGCAGGAAAGCTTACTGGATGGAGGTCGCTGCATCACAGAAGAAAGACAGCGTTACTGTTAAGCCTACCAGAGGTAACATCCTCAGCAGCAATGGTCAACTCATGGCAAGTTCTTTACCTGAGTTTAAGGTATATATGGACTTTAACGCTCTCAAAGCAGCAGGAAATGACACAGCTTTCATTGATAGCATCAACTATATAAGCAAAGGATTGAATAACATCTTCCCTGAGAAATCTGCAGCCTACTTCAAGCAGCACCTCATGGAAGGATACCATAAGGAAAGTAAGCACTGGGCTATATGGAACGAACGTATTGACTATAACACATTCAAAGAAATACAGTCGCTCCCTATTTTCCACCTTTCTAAATACAAGAGTGGTTTCCACTGGGATGAATTCAATGCACGTCGTCGTCCGTTTGGCTCACTTGCTCAGCGCACGATTGGTGATATGTTCGGTGCAAAAGATACTGCCCGCTGCGGCTTAGAGCTTTCATACGACTCTATCCTTCGTGGTACAAACGGTATTATTCACCGCCGTAAGGTTCGTAACAAGTTCCTTGACATCACAGACACACCACCAATTGATGGTGCAGATATCATAACAACCATTGACGTCAGTATGCAAGACTTAGCTGAACGTGCCTTGATTGATGAGTTGAAAGAAATCAATGGTAACGTAGGTGTTGCTGTTGTGATGGAGGTTGCTACTGGCGATGTGAAGGCTATTGTCAACTTAGACAAATGTACTGATGGTCAATATAGAGAGGTTAAGAATCATGCAGTAAGCGACTTATTGGAACCTGGTTCCGTGTTTAAGACTGCTTCGCTCATGACTATCCTTGATGATGGACTCGTTGACACCATGTACACTGTTCAGACTGGAGGTGGTGTATGGAATATGTATGGCCGAGACATGAAAGATCATAACTGGACACGCGGTGGATATGGTACGCTGACACTGCCTTGGACATTGAAGTACAGTTCAAATATTGGTATCAGTCGTATCATTGATATACACTATCATAAGAATCCAGAGAAGTTCGTTCAAGGCATTTACGACTTAGGACTTGCAACCGATTTCCACATTCCAATCGTTGGATATTCACCTGCAAGAATCCGTATGCCACACAAGAACAGCCGTGGACAGTATGATAATTGGAGTGCAACAGCTCTTCCATGGATGAGTATTGGATACGAAACACAGATTCCACCAATATCAACACTTGCCTTCTATAATGCGATTGCCAATGGTGGTAAGTTAATGCAGCCACGCTTTGTAAAACAGATTGTAAAGAACGGTGAGGTCATCTATGACAACCCACCAAAGGTTTTAAAAGAGCGTATCGCAAAGGAAAGCACCATAAAGGATATCACACGTATTCTTACAGAGGTTGTTTCAGAAGGTTTGGGTAAAAAGGCTGGCTCTGACAAATTCCTTGTTGCGGGTAAGACGGGTACTGCCCAGATGTCAAAAGGAGCCTTAGGTTATAAGAGTGGAGGTATCAATTATCTCCTCAGTTTTGCAGGCTTCTTCCCTGCTGACAACCCTCGTTACAGCTGTATTGTCTGCATTCAGAAGACAGGTCTTCCCTGCATCAGGGAGGAGGAATGAGTGGAGTTGTGTTCCATCACATTGCAGAAGGCATTATGGCACAGAGTCTGAAGCTAAGCGTAACGGATGCACGTGATTCTTCATCCCTTGCAATTCCTACCGCAAAGACAGGTAACTTGCTTGCAACAGACTATGTATTAAATGCCCTCGGGTTCAATATTACTAACGGTTGGAATGGTGCCTACCCATTCGGTAGTCCTGTTTGGGGAACCACAACAACAAGTGGAAAGGCGTTAACCTTCCAAAAAGGCAGAAGCACCTAAAAGCCGACATCGTTCCTAACGTTCATGGAATGGGCGCACGTGATGCCGTCTATCTCATGGAGAAACACGGCATAAAAAGCAGTCATCACGGGTAGAGGTCGCGTTATTCAACAAAGTGTTGCACCGGGAGAAAAAGGTCAAGAGGGGAATGAAATGCGAACTCAAAAATGGGATAAGCAGTCATCTTACAAGCACAACCCCTATCCTATTTCAATAATAAAGAACAAGAATAGAACAAAGATATGAAGTTAAGCGAATTACTCAAAAAAATGTCAAGGTTATTGCCAACCAAGGTAATATAGACATTGAGATTAAAGATGTAAACATCGATAGTCGTAAGATAGAGAACGGCCATCTATTCATCGCAATGAAAGGAACACAGGTAGACGGTCATAAATTCATTAGTAAAGCTATTGAATTAGGAGCCGTTGCTATCTTACTTGAAGATATGCCTGAGGTACTGGATGAAAAAGGTAACATACGTTCAGGTAGCTTCAACAGAGGAAGAGGCTGGCAAGGTTGCCACTATGTTCTATGGAGAACCATCACGCAAACTAAAACTTGGTTGGTGCAACTGGAACTAACGGTAAGACAACTATCGCCACCTTATTATATAGAATGTTCCGTGAGTTCGGACATAAGGTAGGCTTACTTTCTACCGTATGTAACTATATTAATGATGAGGAAGTTCCTGCAAGTCATACCACTCCCGACCCAATAGAACTGAACTGTCTTCTTGCTAAGATGGTAGAAGCAGGTTGCGAATATGCCTTCATGGAATGTTCAAGCCATGCAATCCAGCAGCATCGTATCGGTGGTTTAGAGTTTGTTGGTGGTATCTTTACCAATCTTACCCGCGATCACCTTGATTACCATAAGACCTTCGAGAACTATCGCAATGCAAAGAAGATGTTCTTCGACGGACTGCCAAAGAATGCCTTTGCTATTACCAATGCCGATGATAAGAATGGTATGGTAATGGTTCAGAACACCAAAGCGACTGTCAAGACCTACTCTATCAAGCGAATGGCAGACTTCCGTGCAAAGATTCTGGAGTGTCACTTCGAGGGTATGTATCTTGAGATTGACGGCAAAGAAGTTGGCGTACAATTCATCGGTAAGTTTAATGTTAGCAACCTACTTGCTGTCTATGGCACGGCAATTATGTTAGGCAAGAAGCCTGAAGAAATTCTGATTGCATTAAGCACGTTGAAGAGTGTGAACGGACGATTGGAGCCAATCCAGTCACCAGATGGATTCACAGCCGTTGTTGACTACGCACATACACCAGACGCCTTAGAGAATGTTCTCTGTGCTATTCACGACGTACTTGACAACAAGGGTGGTCGTGTAATAACTGTTTGCGGAGCTGGTGGACATCGTGACAAGGGTAAGCGACCTTTAATGGCACAAGAAGCTGTTAAACAAAGCGACACTGTTATCCTTACAAGTGACAACCCACGTGACGAAGAACCACAAGCTATTATCGACGATATGCTTGCTGGACTCGACGCAACACAGCGCAAGAAGGTACTCACGATTACTGATCGTAAGGAAGCAATTCGCACCGCAGCCATGATGGCACAGAAGGGTGACGTAATCCTTGTGGCTGGTAAGGGACATGAGAACTACCAAGAGATAAATGGTGTGAAGCATCATTTCGATGACCATGAGGTTATTCGTGAGATCTTTGGTATCAAGTAATTCTATATTCATAGAAGTTCTATCGCTCCCATAATAAAAACAAATTAAAAACGAAATATCATGTTATACTATATCTTTCCGTTGGCTTGACCAGTTCGGTATCAGTGGTTCCCACCTCTGGGGCTACATCAGTTTCCGTTCGATCTTGGCAATGATATTAGCATTGATTATCTCTGCATGGTTCGGAGAACGATTCATTAAGTATCTCAAGAAGAAGCAGATTACAGAGGTTCAGCGTGATGCAGAGATTGATCCCATTTGGTGTCAACAAGATTGGTGTACCATCAATGGGTGGTATCATCATCATCGTTGCCCTCTTGATTCCAGTTGTCTTGTTAGGTAGATTGCGTAACATTTATCTTCTGCTGATGATTGTCACAACTATTTGGTTGGGCTTCCTCGGTGGAATGGATGATTTCATTAAGATATTCAAACATGACAAGGAAGGACTGAAGGGTAAATATAAGATTATCGGACAGGTAACCATCGGACTTATTGTTGGTTTGGTACTTTGGGCTTCGCCTGACGTTAAAGCCAATATGAACCTTGAGGTAGCAAACCAGAATGGTAAAGAAATTGTTATAAAACATGAGGCACAAGCCGAAAAGACATTGAAAACAACTATTCCATTTGTCAAACTGCATAATCTGGATTATTCAGAGATAGTAGGCTTTTTAGGCGAATACAAAAATGCAGGTGGCTGGATTCTATTTGTCCTTATGACCATCTTCGTTGTGACAGCCGTCTCTAATGGTGCAAACCTAAATGACGGAATGGACGGAATGTGTGCCGGAAACTCCGCCGTCATAGGTGTCGTCTTAGGTATATTAGCATACGTGAGTAGCCATATACAATATGCAGCCTACCTGAACATTATGTACATACCGGGCTCGGAAGAGTTAGTTGTATTCTTCATGGCATTCATTGGAGCACTGATAGGCTTCCTTTGGTACAACGCTTATCCTGCACAGGTGTTCATGGGTGACACGGGAAGTCTTACCATCGGAGGAATCATAGCAGTAGGTGCAATAATCATTCACAAGGAGTTGATGCTCCCTATTCTCTGTGGCGTATTCTTTGTTGAGAGCTTAAGTGTTATCGTACAGGTTTGGTACTACAAGTTAGGAAAGCGTAAAGGTGTTAAACAGCGTATCTTTAAGCGCACACCAATACATGACAACTTCCGTACACAAGATAGCCAACTCGATCCAGAGTGTAAGTATCTCTTGAAAAAACCACATAGTGCAGTGCATGAGAGTAAGATTACACTACGCTTCATCATCGTGACTATCATCCTCGCTGCAATGACTATCATCACACTGAAGATAAGATAAGCACGAGGCGTGCGAGGCGTTAGCACGATATGTGCGGGGCGTTCGCACAATTGGTGTTCATACGAAACACCACACAGCTGACCACTACCCAAGAGGAGAGTAACCGTTTACTCGAAGAGAGGTAAGCAGCCAGCAAACAAAAACATTACATAAGCAAGAGTAAGGAAAGGAAAGATATATGAAAAGAATTGTAATACTTGGTGCCGGTGAGAGTGGTGCCGGTGCAGCAGTACTGGCAAAGAAAGAAGGCTTCGATGTCTTTGTTTCTGACATGTCAGCCATTAAGGACAAGTATAAGAAGATGCTCAATGAACGTGGTATCGAATGGGAAGAGGGTAAGCATACAGAGGAGAAGATTCTCAATGCTGATGAAATCATTAAGAGCCCTGGTATTCCTAACGAAGCACCAATGGTTCAGAAACTTATTGCACAAGGAACACATATCATCAGCGAAATTGAGTTTGCTGGTCGATATACTAATTCCAAGATGATTTGTATCACTGGTAGTAATGGAAAGACTACTACTACAAGCCTCATCTATCACATTTTCAAGAATGCTGGTTACGATGCTGGTTTAGCAGGTAACATTGGTAACAGCCTTGCCCTGCAAGTTGCAGAAGACCCACACGAGTATTATATCATTGAGTTGAGCAGTTTCCAGTTGGATAATATGTATGACTTCCGTGCTAACATTGCCATCCTTCTCAACATCACTCCAGACCACTTAGATCGCTATGACTTCAAGTTTGAGAACTACGCAGACTCAAAGATGCGTATCATTCAGAACCAAACAAAGGAGGATAGTTTCATCTACTGGAACGATGACCCTGTCATCAAGAAAGAGCTTGAGAAGTTTGATGTACACGCTGTATGCTATCCTTTCTCTGAATTAAAGGAGAATGGCAGTATTGGTTACATTGAAGAAGGACAATATACGATTGAACAGCCTGAGCCATTCAACATGGAGCAGGAAGACCTTTCGCTTACTGGACGTCACAACATTTACAACTCTTTAGCAGCAGGTATTGCTTCTGACATCAGCGGTATTAAGAAAGAAAATATCCGCAAGAGCCTCAGCGACTTCCCTGGTGTTGAGCATAGATTGGAAAAGGTATGCAAGGTTGCTGGTGTACAATACATCAACGACTCAAAAGCTACCAATGTTGACGCTTGCTGGTATGCACTTGAAAGTATGCGTACACCAACTATCTTGATTATTGGTGGAAAGGATAAGGGAAATGATTACAGCAGCATCAAGGACTTAGTAAAGCAGAAGTGTGCTGGTATCGTTTATCTTGGTGCTGACAACAAGAAACTTCATGATAACTTCGACGACCTTGGTATCCCAGTTCGCGACACCCACTCGATGAAGGATTGTGTTGCTGCTTGTGCAGAGTTAGCGAAGCCTGGAGATACTGTTCTCCTAAGCCCATGTTGTGCAAGCTTCGACCTATTCAAGAATATGGAGGACCGTGGCGAGCAGTTCAAGAGCTATGTAAGAGCGTTGTAGGAAAAAGGCTAATTGGGCTAATAAGGCTAATTGGGCTTAGGGCTAATAAGGAACAAAAAAACAATGAAGAATAAATCTCTCAGTAACATATTTAAAGGAGACAAAGGTTATTTGGATGGTCTTCTTCTTCCTATGTATCATCAGTATCATTGAGGTATATTCAGCCTCAAGTTCACTGTCGTACAAAGGAGGAAACTACTGGAGCCCTATTATCTACCATTGCAGCATCCTCATTGTAGGAATTGCTTTGATGGTGGTTGTACTAAATATCAAATGTCGCTACTTCAAACTCATAACCCCCTATCGTACTGGGCATGTCCATACTATTGCTGGCATGGGTACTTGCAGCAGGGACAAAGTACGAATGGAGCAAGTCGCTGGATTAGCTTTGCAGGGTATTCAGTTCCAACCATCCGAGCTGGCCTAAAAGGTGCGTTTGGTGTTAGCTATTGCTCAGATACTTAGCGCAATGCAGACCGAACATGGAGCAGACCGAAAAAGCCTTTAAATATATCATGTGGCTATCTGGTGGTATTATTCTACTGATTCTCGGTGAGAACCTTTCCACTGCAATGCTCATTGGTTTGACCGTAATCCTGATGATGTTTGTGGGAAGAGTTCCCCTCAAACAGTTAGGACGTTTGATAGGTTTCATTGCTTTGTTTGGTATTTTCATGATATCAATGGTCATGCTGGTAGGTGATGACAAGAAAGCTGACGAAGAGGTTTCTGCCAAACAGAACCTTACAGAACAAACTGTTGCTGTAAAGCAGGATGAGTCACCGGGGTTCTTCAGTAAAACGCTTCACCGTGCTGACACGTGGAAGGCACGTATTAAGAAGTTCTTTAACAGTGAATACGTTGCTCCAAAAGACTATGACTTAGATAAAGATGCACAGGTGGCACATGCTAATATTGCCATCGCTTCATCCGACGTTGTTGGTAAAGGACCAGGGAAACTCCAACGAACGAGACTTCCTTTCGCAAGCCTTCTCCGACTTTATCTATGCCATTATCATTGAAGAGATGGGCATTGGTGGAGCTATATTTGTGGCATTCCTTTATATTATCCTTCTTTTCAGAACGGGCATTATAGCTAACAGATGCGAAAACTCTTTCCCTGCTTTTCTTGCTATGGGTATCGCCTTCCTCTTAGTTACACAGGCGTTATTCAATATGTTAGTCGCTGTTGGATTAGCTCCAGTAACTGGACAACCACTTCCACTTATCAGTAAGGGTGGTACCTCAACTATCATTAATTGCGTCTATATTGGCGTAATACTTAGCGTGAGCCGTTCAGCAAAGAAAAAGAAAGAAGATAAGATACCTTCTGAGAAACTTTCACACGTAACAGCCTAATTTACAGAGAAGACTAAAAAGGAAGCTGAAAGTTGAAAGAAGACAAAAAAAATGATTACCTTTGTAGGTTATAAAGAAGATGCAAATGGACGAGGAATTAAGAATTATCATCAGCGGTGGCGGCACGGGAGGACATATCTTCCCTGCAGTATCAATTGCTAATGCTATCAAGGCGAAGCACCCAGAGGCAAAGATTCTCTTTGTGGGTGCTGATGGACGTATGGAGATGCAACGTGTTCCTGCTGCTGGTTATGAGATAAAAGGCTTACCTATCAAAGGTTTCGACCGTGCTAATAAACTAAAGAACTTTGAAGTACTTTGCAAACTTTGGAAGAGTCTTCGTATGGCTCGCCAAATTATAAAAGACTTCAAACCACAGGTTGCTGTGGGTGTTGGTGGTTATGCCAGTGGTGCAACACTCTATGAGTGCGCAAAGATGGGAATCCCATGCCTAATCCAAGAGCAGAATTCTTATGCAGGTGTGACCAACAAACTATTGTCAAAGCGTGTGAAGAAGATTTGCGTTGCTTACGAAGGTATGGAACGTTTCTTCCCTGCTGATAAGATTATCATGACGGGTAACCCTGTTCGTCAGAACGTACTCTCTACTCCACTCTCTATTGAAGAGTCACGTGAGAGCTTTGGTCTTGCCCCTAATAAGAAAACGATCCTCCTCGTTGGTGGTAGCCTCGGAGCAAGAACTATCAATCGTTCAGTCATTGAACACCTTGACCTCATTGAGCAATCTGACGTTCAATTCATCTGGCAAACGGGTAAGTTCTATCATCAACAGATTTTGGATTCGATGAAGGGTAAGGAACTTCCGAACTTGAAGATAATGGACTTTATCAGCGATATGGGTGCTGCATATAAGGCTGCAGACCTTGTTATTAGTCGTGCTGGTGCAAGTTCTATCAGTGAATTCCAGCTTATTGGAAAGCCTGTTATCTTGGTACCAAGTCCGAACGTGGCAGAAGATCATCAGACAAAGAATGCGATGGCATTGGTCAATAAAGATGCTGCACTCTGCGTAAAGGATGTTGAAGCACCTGACACTTTAATAAAACTTGCACTCGATACCATCACGAATGATGAGAAATTGGCAAGTCTTAGTGAGAATGTTAAGAAGATGGGATTGAAGAACTCTGCTGAGATTATTGCCGACGAGGTTATCAAACTCATAAAGGGATAAAACAAACTTCCAACAGATAGGATTGAAAGAAACTATCGTAGAACGCTGTTCTATTCCCAAACAAAAGAAAGAAAAAGAATATATAACACATGGAACTCAAAGATATTAAATCAGTTTACTTCGTAGGTGCAGGTGGCATCGGCATGAGTGCTATTGCTCGCTATTTCCTTCATAAAGGATTGATAGTAGCAGGTTATGACAAAACTCCATCCGAACTTACCCACACTTTGGAGAAAGAAGGAATGGATATTCATTATGAGGAGGATGTTCAACTCATCCCTGCAGCGTGCAAAGAACCAGCATCAACGTTGGTAATCTACACACCTGCCATCCCTTCTAACCATGCTGAGCTGGTTTACTTCCGCGAGAATGGCTTTGAGATTCAGAAACGTGCACAGGTTCTCGGCACACTCACCCGCACACATAAGGGTCTTTGCTTTGCTGGAACACATGGAAAAACAACGACTTCCAGTATGTGTGCACACCTTATGCACCAAAGTCATTTGGACTGTAACGCCTTCCTTGGTGGTATTTCCAAGAACTATGGCACTAATTATATCCTCTCTGACCACAGCGACTTTGTTGTGATTGAGGCAGACGAGTTCGACCGTTCTTTCCATTGGTTGCGTCCTTGGATGAGCGTTATCACCTCAACAGACCCTGACCACTTGGATATTTATGGTACAAAAGAGGCTTACCTTGAGAGTTTCCGTCACTATACAGAACTCATTCAAAAGGGAGGTGCACTCATTATCCGCAAAGGATTAGAGATGAAACCAAACGTACAAGAAGGTGTTAGAATCTATGAATACAGCCGTGACGAAGGCGACTTCCACGCTGAGAACATACGAATTGCAAACGGAACTATCACCTTTGACTTCGTTTCTCCTATTGAAAATATAAAGGATATTGAGCTTGGACAACCAATTCCTATCAATATCGAAAATGGTATCTCAGCAATGGCAATGGCTCAACTCAATGGTTGTACAGCAGAAGAACTGCGCAATGGAATGAAGACATACGGTGGCGTTGATCGTCGTTTCGACTTCAAGATAAAGAACGACCGCCATGTGTTCCTCTCTGACTATGCGCATCATCCAAAGGAGATTCTGCAGAGTGCAAAGAGTCTTAAGGAACTCTATGCTGACAAGAAGGTTACTGCAATCTTCCAGCCACACCTCTACACACGAACACGTGACTTCTATAAGGAGTTTGCAGAAGCACTTAGCCATTTTGATGAAGTGGTATTGACAGAGATTTATCCTGCTCGCGAAGAGCCTATCTCAGGTGTAACAAGCGAACTCATCTATGATAATCTCAGTCCTAACATTGAGAAGCAGATGATTCAGAAGGACGATGTTCTCGACTTTGTAAAGTCAAGAGACTTTGATGTTCTGGTTGTATTGGGTGCTGGTAATCTCGACAATTATGTCCCAGAGATTGCAAAGATACTCAACGAGAAGTAAGAAGAAAGAAAACAAAAACTCTTAAAGTAAAAGAGAGAAGATATGCACATTAAGTGGAAAAAGATAATTATCACTGCGCTGGACGTTGTACTGGCTATTTATCTCATCATGGCAGTTACCTCATGGAACAAAGCCTGATGAGAGCAAACAGCTATGTACCAAAGTGAATATCAACATATCTGACTCTAACAATGCTGGCTTTTCTTACCGCTACAGAAATCAAACAAATATTAGAGAAAGCCCACCTCTATCCCCTCAACAAGAAGGTATCTGATATCAATCCACGCAAGATTGAGGAAGCATTGAAAAGTGGGACCTTTCATCAATACAGCCCAGTGTTACAAAACCAAAAAGATGGACATGTCAACATCCATATTACTCAACGTATGCCGATTATCCGCATCAAGAGTAACAATGGAGCTGATTACTATCTTGATGACAACGGAGGAATACTCCCGAACTCTAAGTACACAAGCGACTTAATCATTGCAACTGGCAATATAGACAACAACTTCGCACGCCTTTACATTGCTCCTCTTGCCAAGGCTATTAGCGCATCGCCGCTATGGCTGAACCAAATAGAGCAGATTAATGTCTTACCAGACAGAGGCATCGAGTTAGTACCACGTGTCGGTAATCATATCATCTTCATGGGTTACTTGCCTAAAAACAATGGTCCATGGAAGCGCAAGCATGATATAAACATCTTCGTTAAAAAGAAGTTATCACGCTTAGAGAAGTTCTACCGATATGGTCTTTCACAAGCAGGTTGGAACAAATACTCTTACATCGACATAGAATTCGATAACCAAATCATCTGTAAGAAACGTGATGAAAAGGCTGAAAAAGCAGAAGAAGACGCACTGCTTAAAAAGGCTAAGTCCGAACAGGTAGAAGACATACAACGTACAGAAGAGGAGGAAAGAGATAAAGCCCGTAAGGAAGTTAAACGGCAAGAAGATGCCTCAGCAGGACTTACGGAATAAAAAACAGCTATCAATTTAGAGAATATAAAATAAGGAACATAATACTTAACGAATATGGCAGAGTTCATAGTAGCCATTGAATTAGGCTCATCAAAGATTACGGGAATCGCTGGCAGAAAGAATCTTGACGGCAGTATCTCCGTGCTTGCCGTTGTAAAGGAAGACGCTACACAGTGTATTCGCAAGGGTGTCGTCTATAACATCGACAAGACCGGTCAGTGCCTCACTGGCATCATCAACAAACTAAGAAAACAACTGAAGCGTGAGATATCTCAGGTCTACGTAGGCGTGGGAGGACAGTCTATACGAAGCGTACGCAACGTTATCGTAAAGGATTTGCCTACTGATACCATCATTACCTCAGAGATGATCAATGAGTTAATGGATGCCAACCGCAATATGACTTATCCTGACCAGGAGATTCTTGATGCTGCCACACAGGAGTATAAGGTTGACAACCAATTCGCTCTTGACCCAGTAGGTATCAAGGCTACTCGTCTTGAGGGTAACTTCCTCAACATCCTATGGCGCAAGGCTTTCTACGAGAACCTCAACAACTGCTTTGAAAAGTCTGGCATCTCTATTGCCGAGATGTATCTTGCACCTTTGGCTTTGGCTGACGCTGTATTGAGCGAAGCTGAAAAGCGTGGTGGTTGTGTATTGGTTGACTTTGGTGCTGACACAACAACAGTTTCTGTATATTACAAGAACATTCTCCGTCACTTGGCAGTCATTCCATTGGGTGGTAACAATATTACAAAGGACATTGCCAGCCTACAGATGGAAGAAAAGGATGCTGAGGCCATGAAGCTTAAGTATGGTTCTGCTTTCACTGAAAATAACGACATCGATAATACATTGAAGTATTCTATCGACTCAGAGCGTTCGGTAGAGAGCCGCAAATTCATTGAAATCGTTGAGGCACGTATTGGCGAAATCGTTGAGAATGTATGGTGTCAGGTACCATCTGATTATGCCGACAAACTGCTTGGCGGTATCATTCTCACTGGTGGTGGTATGAACTTAAAGAACATTGAACGCTGTATTCGTAATACCACACATATCGACAAGATTCGCAAAGCAAACTTCGTCACACATACCATCGCTTCAAGTAATGCTGATATCACAGCTAAGAATGGTGACATGAACACAATTCTTGGACTGCTTGCCAAAGGCGATATGAACTGTGCTGGTGCTGAATATAACCCTGCACAGAACAACCTCTTCAACAACGATGATGTTGCAGTAGCAACACCTATCGAACAGCCTTACACCCCATCGTCTACTGCAAGACAGGGACAGGGTATTGTTCCAACACCTGAGGAGAAGAAGAAAGCCGAAGCTGAGCGTCGCAAACGTGAAGAGGAAGAGCGCAAACTGCGTGAGGAAGAGGAAGCAAGAGCGCGCGAACTCGAAGAGGAGAAGCGTCGCAATAGCCTCTGGAATAAATTCTCACGTAAGGTGAAAGATTTCGGAAAAATCATTATGAGTGAGGATGAAGAGTAATCAACAGTCCATGCAAAAAGAACAATAGGAAATAAACATAGACAACATACTGTTATGGCAGACAACAATAATAAAATGGATATATTAGACTTCGGTGACGGCGATGTAGCTGATAGCATCATCAAGGTCATTGGTGTCGGTGGTGGTGGTGGTAACGCCGTAAACCACATGTACAAAGAAGGTATCCACGATGTGACCTTCGTACTCTGCAACACGGATGCACAAGCACTCAACGACTCTCCTGTTCCTGTTCATCTGCAATTGGGTAAAGAAGGATTAGGTGCTGGAAACCGTCCTGAACGTGCACGTCAGGCTGCTGAAGAGACGATAGAGGATATCAAGCACATGCTCAACGATGGTACGAAGATGGCATTTATCACCGCTGGTATGGGTGGTGGTACGGGTACTGGTGCAGCACCTGTCATCGCACGTGTCAGCAAGGAATTGGGTATTCTCACCGTGGGTATCGTTACCATTCCATTCCGTTTCGAGGGAGCAAAGAAGATAGATCAGGCGTTGGATGGCGTTGAAGAGATGGCAAAACACGTCGATGCGCTGCTCGTTATCAACAATGAACGTCTCCGCGAGATTTATCCTGAACTAAGTTTGCTCAATGGTTTCCGTAAGGCTGACGACACACTGAGCGTGGCTGCTAAGAGTATTGCAGAGATTATCACCGTTCATGGTATTATGAACCTCGACTTCAACGATGTAAAGACAGTCCTCAAAGATGGCGGTGTAGCTATCATGTCTACTGGTTACGGTGAGGGTGAAGGTCGTGTGAAGCAGGCTATTGAGGACGCACTCAACTCACCACTGCTCAACGACAACGATGTCTATAAGTCAAAGAAGATTCTGCTCTCTATCAACTTCAACACTGACGACAAGGACAACCCGGGTCTGACAATGGAGGAAATGGGCGATGTGACAGAGTTCATGAACCACTTCAGTGCAGACTTCGAGTTGAAATGGGGACTTGCTATTGATCCAGAACTCGACAAGAAGGTTAAGGTTACTATCCTTGCAACGGGCTTCGGCATCGAGGATGTTGACGGTATGGGTAGCCATATTAAGAAGCAGACACAGGAAGATGCAGCACGCAAGGCAGAGGAAGAGGAGAAGGCTGCAGAGCGTCGTGACCGTCGTGATCGTTTCTATAAGGACAACAACAGCTCACAATACAAGCATCGTCCACACATCTATCGCTTTACTGCGGATGAACTCGACAACGAGGATGTTATCCTTGCTGTAGAGAACACACCAACCTATAAGCGTACTAAACAGATGATTAAGGACATCAAACGCATCAGTAATCCTGAGCAAGATAATGAAGAAAACGAAAGCAACGAAGGCGCTGTTGAAGGCGTTATTAGCTTCGTATAATAGTTATATCAAAAATAAGAAAAGGCTGGACTCCGAAAGAAGTTCAGCCTTTTTAGTTCATATTACAAACTTTATTTTTACTTTACTAAAAGAAAGATGATATTATTGTTGTTTCTTTAAGATATTTTTACTATTTTTGCAACGTGTCCTTGTAGGGACACAACACTTTTTGCTCAATAGCCTCACAATCACCACATGAGAACAGAGCAAAACAACTGTTATTGGGACCTTGCATCATACAGGTGCAGGTTTTCCCATATACAGTTGTGGTTTGTGGTGAACCGTGAGGCGTATGGAGAAGACCTGCGCTTTTTTTATTGGCACAGGAGAGACGGGATTTTACTTAATTTAATTCAAATAAAGATGAAAAAACTGTTTTTATGTGCCGTTATGCTTTTATTGGCTATCGGAGTAAATGCCCAAATAATGAGGGCAGAAGAGTTGGAAAAGTATGCCAAGGAAAAGTATGGCGAAAAGTGGTATGATGCTGCAAAAAGCCTTACAAGCCAGTTACAGTTAGACAAAAACAAAGCACTAACTTATACGCAAGTTATTGAGGCACCAGAAAAGACGAAGACGCAACTATACGTCATTCTAAATTATTGGTACAGTAATACTTTTGGAAGCGGAAAATCTGTCATTCAATTAAATGACAAAGAAGCAGGTGTAATTATTGCTAAGGGAAATGTTGATGCCATTGTCTCACATACAGGAGGAGCAAATTCATATACAGTAAACCTAACACCAATTATAAAGACTGATATCAAAGATGGAAAGGTGAGAATAACTTACACCATACCTTTCTACAATGTAGACATAAAGATTGGAGGAGGTTTCCTCGGTGGAATGAGTGGCTCTCGTGCGACTTTAACAGAAGAGAATTGGCCTATTGATCAATGCTTTCCATTTACAGAAAAAGACAGCCACAAGAAGACTTCAGCAAAAGCACTTGTCATGGCTCATGCTTACTCCAATGTAATTATGGACAAGATTGAAGAAGCGGTCAAGCATGGCGTAGCAGGCAACGAAAACGATAATTGGTAGTCAAAAAGAGAAATTACGATTTAATAGCAGCAAAACTTACATTATCAAGCACCTGTCTACAAAAACAGGTGCTTTTACTTTTGAAACACATTTCATAAACAACAAATACTCAACATCACCTTCTCCTACATGTTCCCTCGAATGCGCACTTCATCATCACCCAACATTCATCACCCAAACACCAAACATGTTCCATCAAATGCGCACTTTATCAACACCTAACATTCAACACCCAACAACCAAGCCAACATTTACACATCATCATCACCCAAATTTCAACACCTAACACCCAGCATCTAACACCCAACACCTAACATAGGCACCAAATACTTTGCCAAGCAATAACCTCCACCAATAAGCCAGCACCATAGAATTGCAGCTAAAAGGAAAGGCTTAAAGCCTGCTTTCTTAAACTTATCAATACTCGTTTCAGCACCAAGTGCAGACATAGCCATGGTGAGAAGGAAGGTGTTGAGGGTATTGATAAAGTCGACAAGTTCTTTTGGAAGTAAGTTCAATGAGTTGAAACCGATGACCACAAGGAAGAGAATCGCAAACCAAGGGATGTTTATCTTACGACTACCGCCAGCCTCATCGTCTCGCTCAGCAACATTCTTTGCTACAAAAAAAGCAACAACCAATAGTACAGGTACCAACATCATCACACGAATCATCTTGACAATAATCGCTGAATTGCTCACTGCAGCACCCATGGCATTACCTGCACCAACGACATGAGCCACCTCATGAATCGTAGAACCCGCAAAGATTCCCATTGCATCGGGTGATAAATCAAAGACACCTACACGATAAAGAATAGGATAAAGAAACATTGATAGTGTACCGAAGATTACCACCGTTGCTACCGCTACAGCTGTCTTATAAGGCTTCGGACGAATAGCTCCGTCGACACCTAACACCGCTGCGGCTCCACAGATACCACTTCCACAAGCTGCCAAAAGAGCTATACTGCGGTCCATCTTCAAGAGTCTGCCAACTAAAACACCCAAGAGAATCGTTCCACATACGATAATTGCATCCACAATGATAGTAGAAAAGCCCACTGCCACCACGTCTTGAAAGGTCAAACGGAAACCATAAAGAATAATACCAAAGCGCAAAACACGCTTTCCACAGAAGGCAATACCAGGCACCCAAGACTCTGGAAGATTATTGCGCAGACTGTTGGCATAAAGCATACCCAATATAATACCAACAACCATCGGACTCAACGAAAGTGCTTTCACCCATCCCATATCACCGATATAGAACGCTGCACAGGCAAACAAAGTGATCAGCAGTACACCATGAAGCATACTACTGCGCTGTTCTGTTAACTTCATAGACTTATATTATATAATAGGTTAAGTTTGAATTTTCATGCTTCAAGTCCACAAAAAGTAATAAAAAACAAGCAACAAAAATACCAATCGTGAATTATTATCATGAAAAAAGAAATTATTTTTCATGAAGATAAATATTTCTTTTCATGAAGATAAATATTTTTCATGAAAAATAATTCGATAAAGACTATCTATAAGTATAATATGCGGTTACTTTAGGAGCAGTATTAACGCCTAACAAACAGCTTAAAACACATTAACTAAACAGCTCGCGCATTACCTGAAAACTTTTTAGTTCAGGCATATCAGGCACATGAATTCGATAGTAATGCAATACTATATCAGAAATACGATTGCGATCGTGACGAGATAGACGGAAAAGATGCATATTCTCATAGTCCATACGAATCAATTGATTAATACCTGCTGCATCTGAAGGGAGTAGATAATCAGAATGAAGAGGTGTACTTGCTGTAAAGGTTGCATTGCGAAGATCAAAGCAAGCTCCCGACTGATAGGCATCAAGATTAGGGAAGAAACCTATAAAACGACTCAATCGCATCATAAAAACAAGATGGAAATTAGCATAATCACGCTCAGCCTCATCCAACCATTCCATACTCGCACATACATAATTATATAGGTGGGAATTCTGTTGCTCACCGCGAGTAACATAATAAAGGAATTCAGAAAGGAAGAGCAGAATAGCCGACTTCACAGGATCAAAGGGGATAGAGCCGTAAGGGTCGAAGGATACGCACTTCCTTTATACGCTGCAAAGAGGTTCGCGGACGATAATCAAATTCAAGGTCAAGTAAGATCAGTGGTTGAAAATACTGCTTCTTAATCTTCCCTTTCGCCGTCTTAGGTATGCGCGTTATAAAAGAAATACGCCCCTCTAACTCGGTAAACATATCGATTATTAGCGATGAATCACCGAACTTCAGAGAACGCAAAACAATTGCCTTTGACTTCAAAATCATATAAAAATCAATGCAAAATTACAAAAATACAGCCTCTTACGAAAATTTATTCGCAAAAAGTTTGGTTGATTGAAATAAATGGGCTACCTTTGCACCCGCAAAATAAGCCATGGTCCCTTCGTCTATCGGTTAGGACGAGAGATTTTCATTCTCTAAAGAGCAGTTCGACTCTGCTAGGGACTACAAGTAAAATAAAAGAAGAAAACAAAGATGGCAAATCACAAATCATCATTGAAGAGAATCCGTCAGGACAAGGTTAAGACCTTGCACAACAGATATTATGCAAAGACTATGCGTAACGCTGTTCGCAAGTTGCGTAGCATGACGGATAAGGAAGAGGCTGTTAAGCTCTATCCTGTTGTACAGAAGATGTTGGACAAGTTGGCTAAGACCAACGTTATCCACCAGAACAAGGCAGCTAATTTAAAGTCTGCTCTCTGCAAGCACGTAGCTGCATTGGGATAAAAAACTTTCAGTCATAGCTGAAAAGAATAATAGAGCCGTAATCCAATAGGATTATGGCTTTTTGCATATTATATATACTTGTTTGATGTATAGATAGTGCTTCACCAAATGGGGTAATTTTCAATTTGCTATCACTGCTGTCATCCACTCTAAACACCTAACTTATTCGTTTACAGAGGAGTAAAAGAAGTGTTAAAAGTGACAGCAAATTAAAATAAAAAATATTACGTGTAAAACTGCTGTATTTACGATAAAGCTAAATTAATCTTCTCTGCCATATCCACAGCTTGCTTGATTCTATCGCCCATACCGATACCATCTTTCAGATTACCAATAATATGTAAACTTGGATAAGCACGTTCTACGGCATCAATAGTGCGAAGGCGAGCATCCGTTTCGGGCATATATTGTGGGATAGCACGACTGTGCCTATAAATACGAATAACATCGGCTCGGGTACCTTTGGAATATCCCAACATCGTATGAAGGGACGTATTAACCAATTCTGTCAGTTCTTCATCCGTCTTATTGAGATATTCAGGATGACAAGCACCACCAATGAAGAACGCATAATTAGCTCCTTCCTTAGGCGAACGCCCCTGAAAACAAGCGGAAGGCATAAGAATTCCCAACACATTCTGTTTTTTTCTTTTGACGGTACTAATCCGCCAAAAGGCATTCCAATGTACATCCCCTGTATTCTTCATTCCGACTCCAATCTCAATCACAGGAGCATAATAAAGATTGCTTAAAATCGTCAAGTTGGTCCTTAGGGCAAGAAGCTCAACAACTTTGGTAAGGCATAAGCAGGACAAGTTGTAACAACCTGCTCAGCTACTATCGTATTCTTACCCCAAGATAGTTTCCACTTATCTCCTAACGGCTCTATACTTAGGTCTTTACAATTCGTTAGGATTCTCTCATCACCTATCACTCTCCCCAATGCAGAAACAAGGCTACGGAAACCTCCACGAGTAGAGAAGACAGCCTTCGTTGCACGCTTTTCCCTATCCGTCTTTGGTTGTTTTGCAAGTGCTATAGCCCCTTTGATAAAACTCCCATAACACTGTTCTAAGTCGTAGAGTTTAGGCAAAGCAAGGCGAGTTGGTAGTTGATAAGGGTTACTGGCATACACGCCAGAAAGGAAAGGGTCAACTGCATAATCAACAAAAGACCGTCCCAACCGTCGTTCAGCAAGGCTCCCCACACTCTCGTTAGGGTCTGTTCCCTTCTTACGCCATGGCTCACCAAGGATGCGGAACTTATCTTTCAGCGTGAAGAGAGGAGTTGTGATAGCAGACCAAAGTCCAGAAGGTAGGGCATGGAAGCGTCCATCCTTCCATATCAAACGACATTTAGCAGAACTCTGTGCCACTTCCACCGTACAATCATCGCCTAACATATCAAAGAGTTCAGCCACTTCAGGGTATTTAATAGTACCCGTACTCGGTCCTTGTTCCATCACAAAGCCATCAACCTCCTCCGTCTGCATAAGTCCACCGATACGGTCGGTAGCCTCCAAGACCACTACATCTTGACCTTTACGACGTAGATAAGCAGCACAAGTAAGACCAGTAAGACCTGCACCAACAACAACTATCTTTTCTTTCTTCCATAATATTAATGCTATATAGATTCCTCTCCCCTGTTTCTCTACCCAACGAAAAGGGAGCGTAAAACTTTTATATCGGCTTTGAAAACTTCTTATCCGTAGCCACCATCATCGGATCAAGCACAGCAGCCACAGTACGAACAAAGGGATTCCCTTCCCCTGTCATCTCCAAGGTATTCTCTGTCAAACAAAGAATACCATCTCTTTCCATCTCTTGCAGACGTTCAACATCATAGTTGATAGCCCCTTTCACGTCAGCTACTGAAACTGCAAGATCCTCCGCGAGATGTGTCCAATCAAGATGATAGTTACACATCAAACGTTCAATTACCTCACGTACTATACGTTCTTTGGGCGTTAATTGGTAGCCTTTTCGGGTAGGCAACGTACCCGCAGAGACTTCTGCTATATATTCGTCTATCGACTTTGTATTCTGTGCATAAGCAGTCTCTAATTGGCTGATACCCGTCACACCGAAGGCATACACCTGCCCCGTTGTGCGACGCGTGCAATAACCTTGGAAGTTTCGATGTAGTCGATGAGATTGCAAAGCCTCAGATAGTTCATCATTAGGAAGTACAAAATGGTCCAAACCAACACTAAGATAACCCGCCTCATGCAGCACATCTTTAGCCTTTTGGAACATCAAAGCCTTCTCCTCCGTATCAGGAAGACCAGCCTTTTCAAGTATCATCTGCCGTTTAAATATCCATGGGCAGTGTCCATAACTGAATGTTGTAACACGGTCGGGGCGCATTGCTACAGCACGCTCTATCGTCTTCTTAAAGCTATCCGACGTCTGAAGTGGTAAGCCAAAGAGGGAAATCCATATTAATATTAACACCCGCGTTACGGAGAATTGCCACTATTTCCTCTGTTGGCAATTCAGAAGGCGTACGATTAACAAGCCTCAACACCTCTTCATTGAAGTCCTGTACACCTAAACTAAAACGATTAAATCGTGCATCCAACAGTCCTTGCCAGTCCTCAGTTGTTAGATAACCAGGATGACATTCTATGGCTATTTCAGGCTGTTCTATCGTAGAAAAGAGTGACAGCAGATGCTCATTCAGTTCTTTAAGAACGCTTACAGGCATAGCCGTTGGACTACCACCGCCATAATGAATCTGCGATATACGTCTACTATTATCCAGATGCTTTGCTACAAGATCTATCTCCTTATGCAATGCTTGTACATAGGCTTCGACATACTCTTCCTTTGCCATAGGGTAAGAGTTGCAGCCACAATAATGACACAGACGCCGACAAAAAGGCACATGAAAATAAAAGGAAAGATTCTTCTCACGCACCTCATTGCTATAATCAACCTCCCTCAGAAACTCTTCCCCAGTAAAAAGTCGGAAGAAGTTAGCTGGTGGATAACTCGTATAACGAGGTACAGATACATTGTATTTATCAATCAGTTCTTGCTTCATTCGTCGAAATAAATTATATGACAAAGGTACGAATACCTCCTAACATAAAAAATCCTCATTTATAAGGAAAGCACAATAGGCTTACAAGCCTAACTTTACTATGATATAATCTGAATAGGTCTTTAGACCATAATACGTGACCGATTTGGGGCAAAGCCACGTTCTTCTGTAAAGGAACACATGGTTTATTGTTCCTTTTTAAAGGCTGAGAGAACATAAATAAGGCTGATGATAGCCACCACTGTTTCAGCTATATAAAGACCACGATAGTCGAAGATATGCGCCACCGTTCCCGCTAATACCGCAACGAGCAGACCGCTTACATGACTAATAACAATTTGTATGGTGAAGTCAGTCCCTTCTCTACCAGGACGTACGCATCGCATGGCTGTAGTGTAAAGAACCACAGTAGCCAATCCGTAACAAGCTTGGATATAAATGATTCCAATGACAAATGCTGTCTTGTTAAAGTCGGCAAAAAGTCATTGCAAGGAAAAGTAGATAGGTGCTAGAATAATAAGTCCTGCAATGATAATACGAGCCTTATAAATTCCGATTCGGCGTATAAGCACTCCAGAAAACCACGCCATAACGAAGGAAGCAGCAGTTCCAACGATACCAGTAAGGAATCCTATCTCCTTCATATCGTATCCCTTATCAACGAGGTAAGGACGCAACATGGAAAGAATACCGATGATTCCCATATAATACAGCAGCAAGAAACCTATCTGTGGCCATATCTCCTTACGTCCAAAGAAGCTAAAGATATCAGTCCACTTGGCACGCTCTCTTGGTTTCTCATTCTCTATCTTGATATGAGGATTAAACATTAAAGGAATAATCATCATACAAACAAACAAGGCTAAGCAGGGTACTACAACATTCCAACCATAGCTTTTCAGTAAGATAAGCAAGACTCCTCCACCAATAACAGCACCTCCGAAAGCTCCCATAGACTGCATACTATTAAGCATACTATGGTCGTGCTTCTTAAAAGAAAGGATGGCAAGCGCATCTGTAGCAATGTCTTGCGTAGCCGAAGCAAGCATAGAGATAAACGCAAGAATGACTACAAGCATGATTTCTGAACGTACATTAATCAGCCCTGTGGCTAAGAGTGCAACGGCATATATCAACTCTGTAGCGATAATCGTACGTTTGTAGTCACGCACTGTTACGCAGTGGCGGTCAACAAAAGGCGACCATAGGAACTTTATCGTCCATGGAACTCGGACAAGGTTTAGCAACCCAATGGTTGCAAGACTATATTGTCCTTCCCTCATGATAACCTGTAAGGCTGTCATAAGAAAGGATGACGGTACCATCTGTGCAATATATAGACAGAAGAACGTACCAAAACTTAGTTTCTTTGATGAAATGCTGTTGAACATGTAGTGAATTATATAAGTAGAGCAGCGTGTTACATATCATGAGAAAGGACTTTAGGAGAAGTGAGCTGAATTAGCTACAGCATCCTTTTTCTCCTATCCTTTATCCTCTCCTTAGAATGTCATGCTGAGGGAAGTACCAAAGGTAAGAGGCTTACCCTTCTGTGCATAGTTACCAGTTGACATCTTGAAACTGTATGCTATATAGTCAGTTCCTGTCAGATTCTTACCCCATAAATCCCATGTGAATATACCTTTTGTGAGACTAACCTTTGCATTAAGCGTCCCATAGAAGTTCTGGCGAACGACATTGTCATCAGCCCAATAGATACGACCGAGCCCTGTTAAGCCTGCATTAACGACAATCTTATCAAACCAACCCTGGCTGTAGAAACGGTGTAAGTTCCATCTATTGAGAGCGTGTGGTTAGGCACCATTGGAAGTCTATTACCCGAGAAATCTTCTGTAGCACTCTTCTTATATTCCAAGTAACGAGCATGGGTGTAACCATAGTTCATACTAAACTGTAAGCTCTTTATTGGATGATAAGCAAATGAGAGTTCGAAACCTTTACTATCCGTATGTCCTGCATTCGCAATTAGATTACCCACAGCAGGAACAGTATAGGTAGTCTGCATGTGTCGCCAATCAATGTAGAAAAGATCTGCTTCAGCAGTCAGTCGTCCATTCAAGAACTTCAATCGCGCCCCTACCTCGTAATTCCAGCTGTATTCTGGGTCGTATGCACGCTCGGCATCGGTCTTAAAGATAGTATTAAATCCACCTGGCTTATAACCACGAGTGACACTCGCATAGTAGAGATTGTCTCTGTTTGTAAGATATTGAAGCGTAAACTTAGGAGTGAACTGACGGAAGTTAGCACTACTAACAAAGTCCTTCACATGTGCATTAGCACCTGTTGTTAACGTTACCTTATCTTGATTGTAGTCTATCTTCGCATGCTCATAATCGAAGCGTAAACCAACAGTTGCTGATAAACCCCTCCATATATTATAAGAACTCTGGTGATAGATTGCATAGCCTGCTGTAGGGTTCTTATAGGAAGTTGGAGTCGAAAAATCCTTTGTATAATAGCTTGTTTCTATAAAGGGGTCAGAATGGAGTAGCATACCAAACATACCAATAATCCACTGGTAACGACCTTTATCATTCGATTTCAAGGTTAGCTCTTGTGAAAGCATATTCTGATGATAGCTATTATCAGCATAGAAGAGGTCCTTTGGTGTGAAATCTTGGTCTATCCCCTGATGTGATTTGATGAATTGATAAGATGTCTGACTATTGAACTAATACGACTATTCTCATATCGAGCATTAAGACCTGTTGTTGAAATCAGACGTTTGTAAGTGCTATTGCGGTTATAACTAATAGGTGATAGTTCATCTTTCGTAAGGTCATATGGTGCATACGGATAACCATTCTGCTTACTATGAGTAAGCGTACTATTGAGATGAATAAGCCAATTCATGGTTGGTCGCCAGTAAAATCCGAGTCGTCCTTCAACCTCATTCACCTTATCTGCTTTATCATTCAGGAACTGATTAGTGAACATACCATCGTTATGATGATAAGAAATAGCACTTGACAGACCCAGTTTGTCACTCAGTTTAAAATAGTTAGAAGCCTGTGCTACAAAGTCATTATACCTTCCATAGCCAACTTTTATACGTGTTTTCTGATACTCAAGAGGGTTATGTGTGTAGACATTGATAACACCTGCTATAGTGTTACGGCCGTATAAGGTTCCTTGCGGACCTCGAAACACATCTACAGCAGCAATATCACTAAGGTCAATATTAAATGCTGACGACTCAAAATGAGGCACACCATCTACATAGAAACCCACAGCAGAACCCTTCGTCTTTGCTCCGATACCACGAATAAAGATAGGTGTGTTAGCATACGAACCATAGTCGGGCATGTAAAAGTTAGGCATTACTGCCGTCAACTCTTTCAAACTCACAATTTGTTGGTTCAGTAATTGCTGACTGTTAATGGTTGAGACAGCAATAGAAGTAAGGTTTCTTTTGTTCTGTTTGAAGTCAGTTACGACTACTTCATTAAGTGATACATCTTTGTTCACTACTGAGTCTGGAGTCACTCCAGCTACTCCGCTGATAGTAAGGGATGCCAATAATAAGGTATTTAACATAAAAGAAGGCTTTTCGTTAATGTTTTTGTGTTGCAAAGGTACAGATAATGACTTTTTCGAACAATCCTCATTTATAAGGAAATTAAGTATTACCACTAAGAGGAATAAATGCTAATTATCAGCACAAAACAGCAATTTGATATGCTTTCTTTTGTGTTTTTTTGCAGGTTTTTATTTTCAAATATAAAGGAAAAAGTGTATCTTTGCATACTATAAGAACAATCGAAAGAAAATGGCAGAAAATCCAGAAAACGAGAATAATTACTCCGCCAGTAACATCCAAGTCTTAGAAGGCTTGGAAGCAGTACGCAAGCGTCCTGCAATGTACATTGGTGACATCAGTGAGAAGGGACTCCACCACTTGATTAACGAGACCGTCGATAACTCTATTGACGAAGCAATGGCTGGCTACTGTCAGAACATTGAAGTTACAATCAACGAGGACAACTCCATTACCGTTGAGGATGATGGTCGTGGTATCCCTGTTGACATGCACGAGAAAGCTTCACAAGAGCGCCCTTGAGGTTGTTATGACCGTCCTCCACGCAGGTGGTAAGTTCGACAAGGGTTCGTACAAAGTCAGCGGTGGTCTGCATGGTGTAGGTGTAAGTTGTGTAAATGCACTTTCTTCACACATGAAGTCACAGGTGTTCCGTGATGGTAAAATCTACCAGCAGGAATATGAGAAGGGTAAGCCTCTCTATCCTGTAAAGGTTGTTGGCGAGACCGAAAAGACTGGTACACGTCAGCAGTTCTGGCCAGACCCAGAGATATTTACTACTACAGTTTACCAATGGGCAATCGTTGCACGTCGTATGCGCGAGTTGGCTTATCTGAATGCTGGTATCAAGATTACGCTTTCTGACCTTCGTCCAGACCCTGAAACAGGCAAGACGCGTACTGAGGTCTTCCATGCTAAGGATGGTTTGAAGGAGTTTGTTCGTTACGTTGATCGCCATCGTCAGCATCTCTTCGATGATGTTATCTATCTCAAGACAGAGAAGCAGAACATTCCAATCGAGGTGGCTGTGATGTACAACACTGATTATACAGAGAACATCCACTCATACGTTAACAATATCAACACTATCGAGGGTGGTACTCACTTGCAGGGATTCCGTGCTGCATTGACTCGTACATTGAAGACATACGCAGACAATGATCCACAGATTTCAAAGCAGTTGGAGAAAGCTAAGATTGAGATTACTGGTGAAGACTTCCGCGAAGGCTTGACAGCTGTTATCTCTATCAAGGTTGCAGAGCCACAGTTTGAGGGTCAGACAAAGACCAAACTCGGTAATAGTGAGGTTTCTGGTGCCGTACAGCAGGCTGTTGGTGAGGCACTGACCGATTACCTTGAGGAGCATCCTAACGAGGCAAGATGATTTGTAACAAGGTTATTCTTGCTGCTACAGCTCGTGTTGCAGCCCGCAAGGCACGTGAAAGCGTACAGCGTAAGAACGTGATGAGCGGTGGTGGTTTGCCTGGTAAGTTGGCTGATTGTTCTAACAAGGACCCTAAGGACTGTGAAATCTTCCTCGTCGAGGGTGATTCTGCGGGTGGTTCAGCAAAGCAGGGACGTGACCGTTATACACAGGCTATCCTTCCTCTTCGTGGTAAGATTCTGAACGTAGAGAAGGTTCAGCGTCATCGTGTATTCGAGGCTGAGTCTGTTATGAATATCATTCAGTCTATCGGCGTACGCTTTGGCGTTGAGGGAGAAGGCGACTTTGAGGCTAATACCGATAAACTTCGCTATGATAAGATTATCATCATGACCGATGCCGACGTCGATGGTTCTCACATCGACACACTGATTATGACACTCTTCTATCGTTATATGCCAAAGGTTATCGAGCAGGGACATCTGTATATCGCTACACCTCCACTCTATAAGTGTACTTATAAGAAGGTAAGCGAATACTGCTACACCGAGCAACAGCGTCAAGCTTTCATCGATAAGTATGCTAATGGTAACGAAGATGGTAAGACTATTCACACACAGCGTTACAAGGGTCTTGGTGAAATGAACCCTGAGCAGCTTTGGGAAACAACTATGGACCCAAAGACTCGCCTCTTGAAGCAGGTGACTATCGAGAATGCTGCTGATGCAGACGAGATTTTCTCAATGCTGATGGGCGACGATGTTGAGCCTCGCCGTGAGTTTATCGAGAAGAATGCGACCTACGCTAACATTGATGCATAAGCTTATCTAAGCAGATTAGAAATAGCTTCTAAAGCTGAAAACATATAGAAATTCCCTTTCTCATAAAACGAGAAAGGGAATTTTTATTTTCCCCTAAATATTACCTATCACAGCCTATTACCACTCATATTTCCTTATAAATTGTCCTTTTTCCCACATAAACTTTTCGGAAAAAGAAATAAATCAGTATATTTGCAACTTCTAAATAATAGGAAAATGAACAAAAAGATAAGACTTCTCGAAGTTAATGTAGCACAAGCAAAAGCAGTCTATCCTGAAGGTAAATATATAGACAATGACCTTATTCTCTTCGAGGACATCACGCAAGTACCACTTCCAACCAGTCCTTCTCGCATGAAGTCACTCTTTCTTGCACTCTGTACCAGCGGTCATGCGCAATATACCGTTGACACAAAGATGCACGAGGTTAGTGCTGGAGACGTCATTATCATCAGCGAGGAGCAGGTGGTTGCTGATTATATGCTTTCACAAGATTGCAAGGGAATCGCCCTCATCATGTCATACGATTTCTTTCAGAACATTGTAAGTGGAGTCCACGAACTTTCTGCTCTCTTCCTCTTTGCCCGTACACATCCCGTTTTCCATCTTGATGACAATCAGACTAAAGCATTGGAAAACGATATAGAACATATCAAAGAAAAGATTATTGATGTTGGCCACCGCTTCCGCCGTGAGTTGGTTATGACAATGTTAAAGGCACTTATCATCGATATGAGTAACATTATCTATCGCTTCCAACAAGTAGGAGAAGCGGGACAGACACGTGCTGAGGTCATCTTCCGTGACTTCATACAAACTGTGGAGAAGAACTATCGCACGGAACGACGTGTTAGCTGGTATGCACAACAGTTGTGTATCACATCGAAATATCTCTCAGAAACTGTACGCACTGTCAGCAGACGTACACCAAGCGACTGGATTGACTCCTACGTGACACGTGAGTTGCGAGTGATGCTTAGAAACAGTACGATGAGCATTAAGCAGATTGCTGATGAGCTAAACTTCGCTAATCAGAGCTTTTTGGGTAAATATTTTAAGGAACATGTGGGCATGAGTCCTTCAAAGTTTAGAAAGAGTTAACGAGCTATTAGGCTTATTAGCCTTATTAGGCTAATTGGCCTAATAGCCTAATCACCCCAACAACTGCTCAGCAACCTCACACAATTCATCATACCACTCCTTACCAAATTTACGAGTAAGGGGTTCCTTCAAAAACTTATAAAGGGGAAGATTTAGTTCTTCTCCTTTTTTTCTTGCATCAGCACAGATGCGCCAGTGATGATAATTAATACCACAGGTACCATTACCAAAGTCTTTCACTCTAACGGGATACAACGAACAAGAAATGGGCTTTACAAAACCTGTCTTACCGTTACGATAGGAACGTTCCAACGCACAAAGGCAACAACCATTCTCATAACAGGTGAAGACACAGTCCTTACCGCCAACGATACTCGTCACCAATTCGCCTTCTTCATCGGTATAAGCAACGCCCTGCTTGTCGATGACCGCCTGACCAGAGGCAGACAAATCACCCCAAACTGTATCAAGGACATTCTCTATCTCCATTGTCTCGTCCAAGGTCACAGGTGCACCAGCATCTCCTTCAATACAGCATTGACCATGACACTTATCGAGGTCACAGCAAAACTTCACATTGATTATATCTGGTGAAACAAGCACATCGCCCACCATAAAAATATGATCATACGTATTACCCATCTTTATTAACGCTAAATTATTTCATTTTCAACTATGTTTTGCTGTTCACTCCAACAGCATCTTCTCACTAAAACGGAACTCCTTTCCAATTTATTTTCATGAAGAAAAATATTTATTATCATGAAAAGAAATATTTTTTTTCGTGAAAATAAATATTTCTTTACGCGTAAATAATTCTCTCCTGACATGATTTTAAAAGCTTTTAATTAGGCAATCAAACTATCTTAGCCCTATAAGCCTTATATGGTAATTACACCTTATACTCTTTTAAGCAAGCAACTCGAAAACTCATAAACTTATTCACTCGTCAACTTTTCACTCACGATCATCCAGTCAATAGGCGCAATTTTGTGCTTTTCTAAATACTTATTGCAGCACGTGAAATGTTCTTTTCCATCCCATCCTCCATAACGTCGAGCTGCCGGATGCACTGCCTTTAGTACCATATGCCTGCCATTATCCGTACTTATAAAACGCTCCTTTCGTTGCGCTATGCGTCCCCATAACATAAAGACAATATGCTCACGCTTTTCATTCAATGCACTTACAACAGCATCCGTAAAAAGCCGCCACTTGTATTTACGATGACTGTTAGCTTGCTTCTCACGCACAGTCAATACCGTATTCAACAACAACACACCTTGTTCAGCCCAGCGTGTAAGGTCTCCCGAAGGCTGATTAATCCCATTGAGATTAATCCCAAGTGCCCTATATAGAGTCTTCAATGAAGGCGGAAGCTGTACTCCATCAGGCACGGAAAAACTCAGCCCCATAGCCTGACCAGGATTAAAATAAGGGTCCTGCCCCATAATGACAACCTTTACCTTATCAAAAGGACAAAGATTTAAGGCATTGAAAATCTTATCTTCTGGCGGATAGCAAGTCTCATTCTCATACTTCTCATACTCCTCTTGCACCTTATCAACCAATTCCCTGTAGTAGGGTTCATCCATTTCGTCTTTCAGCTTTTCACGCCACGATTCTTCTAAAATCCATTCCATTGCTATTGATTAAAACTACCACTCAATAGGCAGAAGCCCACAAGAGGTTAAGTAGGTATTACAACGAGAGAATTGATGCTGCCCAAACCATCCGCCACGATTAGCAGAGAGTGGCGAAGGGTGTACACTTTCTATGACACAATGTCGCTGCTGGTCGATCAGTGCCTTCTTACTACGCGCAAAACCGCCCCAAAGCATAAAGACTAAGTTCTCTCGTCCATCACTTAGTGCCTTGATAGCTGCATCAGTAAAGGTTCCCCACCCTAATCGCTGGTGACTATTAGCGACGTGTGCACGAACGGTAAGTGTAGCATTCAGCAGGAGAACTCCTTGCTCTGCCCAACGTGTTAAGTCGCCTGACTGACGGATAGGTGTACCTAAATCTGCCTCAATCTCCTTATAGATATTCTGCAATGATGGAGGAAGCTGTACTCCCTCAGGCACTGAAAAGCTCAATCCCATCGCCTGACCAGGCTCGTGATAAGGGTCTTGCCCAATAATCACAACCCTCACCTTGTCAAAAGGACAAAGATTAAAGGCATTGAAAATCAACTTCCCCCGGAGGATAACAAGGCTGCTGTGCATACTCTTGTCTCACCTGCTCAACCAACTGCTGGAAGTAAGGTTTCTCAAACTCTCCACTCAGTTGTTGTTCCCACGAAGGTTCTATCTTTACGTTCATAGCTATGACTTTTATCCACAAGCGAAATAAGAAAAAGAGTGAAGATTTCCTTATCTCATCTTATCACACGTAGTTTTATTACTACAAAAGTACGATAAAGTTCTGATAACAACAAAAAAGTTGTGCCTTTCGACACGACTTTCTTATTTTCAAGTACAAACTATTACTACTTCTTTGGCTGAGCCTGCTTCTTGCAGCAGCTACCAGCCTGTGCCTTCTTGCAGTCCTTCTTTGCCTTATCACAAGCCTTACCCTGACTTATCGCAAGCCTTACCTGCCTTATCGCAAGCCTTACCCTGCTTGTCACAAGCCTTAGCCTGATCCTTGCAGCAGCCACCTGCCTGCTTATCACAAGCCTTGCCCTGCTTCTCTACCTGCTCATTTGGAGCCTTGTCACATTTCTTTGAGCACTGGCTCTGTGCCTGTGCACTGAGTGAACATACACTAAATGCTACTACAAATGACAATGCTATTTTCTTAAAATCCATAATCTGTTACTGTTTTAAAATTACACATTAATACCTATTAAACTCAGAAAGGATATAAATCCTTATGAGCGCAAAGGTAATGAAAAAAGAAATCCCAAATGCAAAAAATGCGCTTGGGATTTAATTATTTTAGATTTATTAAAATCTGTTTAATCATTTATAAGATTCTCACCTGTCATATCAGCTGGCTGTTCTAAGCCCATAATATGAAGGATAGAAGGTGCAACGTCAGCCAAACGACCATTCTTCACTGTTGCAGAATTGTTGTTTGTAACATAGATGAATGGTACTGGGTTGAGTGAGTGAGCAGTGTTTGGACTGCCATCCTCATTGATTGCGTTGTCTGCATTACCATGGTCAGCGATGATGATGGTCTCATAATCGTTAGCCTTCGCAGCCTCAACAACCTCCTTAACACACTGGTCAACTGCCCATACAGCCTTTGCAATCGCATTGTAAACACCTGTATGACCCACCATATCACCATTAGCAAAAGTTCACAACGATGAAGTCATACTCCTGTGTATTAATAGCACCAACAAGCTTATCCTTCACCTCAAAGGCACTCATCTCTGGCTTCAAGTCGTATGTTGCTACCTTTGGAGAAGGAACCAAGATACGGTCCTCACCCTCGTAAGGCTGCTCACGACCACCATTAAAGAAGAAGGTTACGTGTGCATACTTCTCAGTCTCAGCTGTATGAAGCTGCTTCTTACCAAGCTTGCTGAGGTATTCGCCTAATGTATCCATTACGTTCTCCTTAGGGAAGAGGATATTCACGTTCTTAAAGTTTGCATCGTATGGAGTCATACAGTAGAACTGCAGATCCTTAATTGTGTGCATACCTTCCTCTGGGAGGTCCTGCTGTGTGAGCACTAATGTCAACTCCTTAGCACGGTCATTACGGAAGTTAATGAAGATAACGACGTCACCCTCCTCTATCTTACCATTTACAGAAGAGTTTGTAATAGGCTTGATGAACTCGTCTGTTACGCCTTCTGCATAGCTTGCCTCAATCGCCTTAACCATGTCAGTAGCAGGAGTACCCTTACCCTCAACAAGCAAGTCGTATGCTTCTTTCACACGGTCCCAACGCTTATCACGGTCCATAGCATAGAAACGACCAATTACTGAAGCGATATGTGCGTCATTTGCGTCGCATACTTTCTGAATATCTGCAACGAAACCAGCACCACTCTTTGGGTCTGTATCACGTCCGTCCATAAAACAATGAACGTAAACATCCTTGAGGTTATACTCCTACCAATCTCGATGAGTTTGAAGAGGTGATCAAGTGAAGAGTGTACACCACCCGCAGAGGTCAGACCCATCAAGTGGAGTTTCTTACCATTCTTCTGTGCATAGCTATATGCATCAATGATTCCTTGGTTCTTCAAGATGTCACCGCTCTGGCAAGCCTTGTTAATCTTAACGAGGTCCTGATAAACAATACGACCTGCACCTATATTCAAGTGACCTACCTCAGAGTTACCCATCTGACCATCTGGCAGACCTACATCCTCACCTGATGCCTGCAACTCAGAATGTGCACTAACTGCATTCAAATAATCTAAGTATGGAGTTGGTGTGTTATAGATTACATCACCCTTACCATGCTTACCGTTACCCCATCCATCAAGGATCATCAATAAAGCTTTCTTTGCCATAATTATTCCTTTATTTTTGTTATTATCTTCGTTTATTTTCTGTTATTTTTTTGCTACTGCAAAGGTACGATAAAAGAATAAGATGGGTGCAAAAAGCCGTTGGAATTTTAAGGTAGAAACTTATAGAATTAGAAGTATAGATTAATTCTACCCTTTGTTATACTGATTGAAAACACGAATCAGCTGCACTGTAGACCGTAGTTACACTTTTCTAATGATGTGCTAATACTCCGGACGGTTGGTGTTCATGGCTAACACCAACCGTATTGAAAGTAAACACTAATCTTAATAATGACTAAATACTTTTAAGTTAAGTGGCTATATTATGAGTAACTTTGCCTTATTGCAATCTGAAAATGACTGGTACAAGCTGCCAAACTCCCTGCTTCGGTCTTCTTTCCCACTCCCATGCAGGCATAAGCTTAAGTACTCTGAGTGCCTCTCGGTCGAGGTATGGGTCAACAGAACGCATAACCCTAAACAGACAGCAACGACCAGAAGGGGTCACAAAAAACTTTATAATGACCCTTCCCGAAATTGAGTTTTCTGCCAATTCAGGCGGATATTGAAGATTTGATGCGATGAATTCGAAGAGATTACCTCGGAACGAAGGTTTTAATCCCTCGACAGTTTCGAACATCTTTGCACCTAAGGTATCCACATTCAAGGTGTCATTACAAGGTTCAAAAGCTGGTTCCGCACAATAAGGATGCTCTATTTGTTCCTTTTTCTTCGGTTTCATCGTTCTTTTCTGCTTCTGTGCATTGATATTACTAACGACTACAAAACTTAAAAACAGGACTAACAACAGTTTCTTCATCATAACCGTAGACTTTTATTGTTGAGCTTTTTACTTCTTAAAATAAACTGGCAAGACATACCAAGTACCATTTCCTTCCATAGAGTTCATATTCCATTTTGGCATTAACTTCAACACTCTTAATACCTCAGCATCAAAAGATCGTTTCAACGAACGGAGGACCTTAAATTGAGAACAGCTACCGTCGCGGTCTATATAGAACTTGACAATCACCCTCCCTTCAACGTTCTTGTCCTTACGACCGGCTGGCCATACAAGGTGAGTACGGAGGAATTGTTGGATATTACCTGGGAAAGATGGCATTGGAGGAAAACAACAGATAATCTTCTCGGGCATTTCTTTTTTCACTCCTAAGGTATCGATTGTATCTTTCCGAACCTCATTTTCATAAGATTTCATCGACATATTCTTCTGTTGGGCAGTAACAGTTCCTTCCATACAGATACTAAGTGATATTGCAAACAATATTCGTTTCATCATATAAACCTTTTGTTTTATTCTCCTTTACAGCTACTAAACGCAGCCTTTGGAGAGATTATTATAAATAAACTCCCCATCGTGAGAAGTCTTAGGATAACTCTTTAAGTAAAACCTGCGCCAACGCTTAAACGCAATCACGTCGCCGCAGGTTTATGAAATGCAAATGACATATATTGGAACTTATTGTCGATGCAAAGGTAAAGAAGAATATAAAACAATGCAATAGCACCATTAGCATTGACACATACAACATAACATAACACTTGATTATCAATCACTTATAAGTAACGACGTCATTTCTTTGACACAATAAAGTTTATAAATGTTTTCTCGTTTTCGCACTTTACGGAACTTTAAGATAATCTTTCACTCCCTTTCCTCCCACCCTAATTTGGCAATACGCGGTAGAATGTGTATCTTTGCAAATATGAACAAAAAACCGATTTTACTACTGATTAGCATTTTGACTTTGCTTTCATGCAGCCAAAGAAAACTACCTAACTATCCTGCAACAGACGAAGGAATCACTCGGATGAGGCTCGATAGTGCTGCTTTCTTCATGGCTAAACATGACACAAGGAATGCGATGTATCAGCTAAAATCGGCAGAAAAGCACCTTTTCAACGTAACAGAAGACTCTTTGAAGTTTGCTACATACTATCGTATTGCCCTCTTGAATGCCCAGAACGGTGCTTATAAATTGGCACTTGACTACTTCGCCCATACTGCTCGCTATACAAATGATAGTAAGAAGAGCCACAGACTGACCGACATTTACCTCGGTAAAGCCTCTGTTTTCAACCAAATGGGACAACGCGACTCTGCCCTATTGTACGTAAAGAAGGCTGAATCCTTCAAGCCTCGTATTCGTAAAGACCAAGAAAGTCGTATCGAAGAACTAAAAATACGCATCGAAAAACATCAGATTTTATCGGTTTCACCGGAGAAAGATATTGAGATTGTACAGATACAAGACCGCTACGAAGTGGCTATCGCACAGCGTAAGGCCCTGCAACTACAACTCTATATCGCTTATCTTGTTATCATCTTGATACTCCTTACATCTGGTATCGTTATATGGTTCCGCCGTCGTATACGCCAACAGCTACATACCTATCGCAGACAACAAGAGATGACAGAGCAGAATATTCAGCAGTTGCTCCGCCGAAAAGATGCAACCATTGATGAGATGAAGGCAGAAGTTGATAGTAAAATCAATGAGTTAGAACAGTTGAAACAGAAAACTCCTACACATAACGGAGATACAAAAACAGCCGATTCCATCGAACAAACAAAGTTGGGAGTAGACTCTCTCTACACCATTCTAAAAGGTGGAAACATCTCACAAATGGGTAAACGCGAACAGCAGGCTCTCAACGCTATTATGCCTAACTTCGATTACGACCTTGCTTATATTCTTAATAATCCCCGCTATGCGTTCACTCCAAAGGAAACATTCTACTATATAATGGAACACAACGGCATGACCGACGAGCAGAAAGCCGATGCCTTCTGTTGTACGTCACAAGCCATTAGATCGATTAAAAGTAGAATGAAAAAGAAGATGGAAAAGTCACAAGAAGAATTTCTTGAAGCAGATATAGAACTTGCAGCAGAGGATAAATAAGCCTTATACCTACCACACCTTCATCATTAAGCTATAACGATCAGATATACAGGAGACCATTTAATAAAGGTAGGTTTAATAGTCCTCTCAACCTATGAGGGCTCAAGTAGACTTCTTGGACAGACACCTGAATAAAGTTCCCTTTTTATATAACACGATACAAAGAGTTTGAAATATTGGTACTTTTCAGAAAGATAAACTTCCCCTGTTTTCGCCAATGTTCCCTCACGTTCGCCAACACATATCAGTAAGAAGCCATCCATTCTTTAAGAAGAGATGGAAATAACCCCTACATCTTCTTTGCAGCATACTCACCCATCGCCTTTATAACCAGCAGGGTTAGGGATGTAACCAATCGCCAATCTGCCATTCTTTACGCAAACGGTCGGGTGATGAAGGGTCACGCATGAGTGCATCAAAGTCGATGAAACCGTCGATTTCATGGTTTGTTCTTATCCATTCGTTTCACCGTCTTACGTGCAGCATCACGTGCCTCTGTAAAGTAACCCTTGCAGCCATTGAAAGGAGTTATCGTACCCATATAGACCTTCAAGCCACGTTGGCGAGCATTTTTAATCATCACTTGATAGGCTTCTATCAACTGGCGAGCAGTTTCTTCTGGATTGGTTGACGTACCGATATCATTAATAGCCTCAAAGATGATTACGGCACGAAGTCCTCTTTGTCCCAAGATATCACGATCGAACCGCTCCTTTCCTGGCTGTCCTAACCCCACGGAGAGGATACGATTATCTCCAATACCAAGATTCAATACACCCGTTTTCGGACTCTTCGACTCATGTTCTCCATTCAGTACGGCAGACATAAAATCAGGCCAGCGGTCTTGTGCATTTGTCACACAACCCTTTCCATCGGTAATACTATTACCAAGGATAGCCACACTGGAAGCAGAAGCATCAAGAACATCAATAGCAGAAATATTAAACCAATGGTCCTCTTTGAAAGCTGTTGAGAAATCAGTATTAGCATTTGTCACACCACGTAATATATAAGATGTAGTACGCGAACCCATGTGAACAGTAGGTTCTTTTGGTGCTTTAAGATAGTTAATCGTAATTGACAAACGTTCCAATGGTTGTAAATTGAATTTCAACGCATCTGAAAAGGCAGCCTTACCAGCAGGTATCGTTACCCAACGTTTATTATTAAAACGGAGATACTTAGCTGAATTCTTCTGTATCTCTGACCCTTCTCCAGCCTTTGCAATATAAACACTGGTAATCTCAACAGGCTCCGAAGACAGTTCATTACTCAACTGCAAACGAATAACAGGACCACCGATACTCACCTTCACTACCTGTCGTACGGAGCGATTCGTCATCTGGTTATTATAAGGCATAAAACCCTTATCAACTGTCTGTGGCGCACAAGCCCATGTACCTACCCAACGTTCTTGCTGTGCATAAGCGTTGAATGTGATAAAAAACAATAAAACGAATAAAATCTTACGTGTAAACATTGTCCTGATTTTTAAACCTCCCAAGCCTCTCGTACTATCTCTAACTAAAAGAGAACATATTTCTATTAATGGAAGGTTGATGATAAATAATGATAGTTTGCAATGAATAATAGAACAAAGAATGAACTTCCTACTTCTGCAATAGTTGGTTTGACGAATCAATAAGACTTTCTATTTCCGCTCTCATATACGCCTTGAAACCATCACCCTCTATGATTTCTATATCTTTAAAGAGTCCAAGAACGAAACGACCTAAACCACGATAATCGCATACCTCTATATCTAAAAGCCACGAGCCTTCCTCTATTGGAGTAATATAATGTGCACCTTGTGGATATTCCTCCTTAAAGAGGTTGTGTGACAACTGTCCTAAAGCGCAATTTCACTCGATGTCGTTCCTCACTACTAAACATAAAGATATCCGTAAACACCTGCCTATGTTTATCTTCATGTAGCCATGGTGTATCCAGTATCTCCACACTTGTCATGCGGGAAATCTTAAATATCTTATTTTGTTTTGACACCAATTCATAACAGCGTACATCCTCATTATTATGCAGCAAGAGAAAAGGTTCTACAAGACGATCCTTAACAGAATGACTATGTGGACTTGAATAACCAATTAACCGAACTGTCTTCTTCTCTGCCATAGCCTTGCGTAACAGTTTCAGGTTACTCTCCATTTGGCGACGAATGGGTGACTCTGCAGACACAGAGAAATTATAAGAACTTTCCAACTTCTGCCTTAGCTGGTTCACCATCTCACTATCATTACCAGCCATCGTCAATACACTATGTATTGTCTTCACATCCTTATCTGTAAACTGAATCGTTTGCAGCAACTGTGTGAAGAAAGGAGAGCGGCGATCAATATGATAATAGCCCTGACTCTTGAACACGATAAAACCAGCATGCTTGATGAAGTCGAGTAGATAATAGAAATTCCTACGCGACAAGTTCATCCGCTCACACAGCTCCTCAATCGTATAGTTGCGCCCATCAGACAGGAGAATCAACAGCTCTAATTGTTTCTTTAGTTTGTCAAACCTCATTCTTCAAATGTTATAACATTTATAGAACATAACGCAAAACAAACCACATTAATTGCCTATAACATTAAAAAAGCTCCCTGAACAGATATGATACTGCACAGAGAGCCCTATTTAATTTATAAAAAAATCTTTTTACTTAATTCTTCAAAGTCAATGTTTCAACCTTTATACCAAAAGAACCTGCCGAAACTGAATACTTGAAATTGAAAGTAAAAGTCTTTGTTGCTTCATCATAAGAACTACCTTGATCAGCTACAGACATCATACCGTAACTTGGATGAACATAACCAGTCACCATAGAAGCTGGATAAACGGTCACCTTAGAACCATCTGGACTAAATGAGAATCCATAACCTTCTGCCCAAAGACTCTTGATACGGTAACGATTTCCAATCTCAGAATACTCAACATCAACCTTACCCATATCACCAAACATCTCCGATACGTATGGAAAAGAGCCTAAAGCCTTATAGTCAAGACCCGTAAACTCAACTGACTGAGAAGTCTTCTGATTACCATTGACTGCAACAACCGTTATAGCATAAAAACCATGTAAGTCAGTAACATAAATATCCTTATAATCGGAAGCCTTTATTTCTACTTTCTTACCATTCGCAACAACATAGTCATTATACTGTGCCTCTGTCATTTTACGAGCCTCTTTTGCAGACTTCAACTCACTCAGATAATAAACACCATTAACCGCAGCATTAGTAGTAACACGAATATGACAGTCATTATCCGAATTATATCCTTCACCGACAGTATATCGATAAACTGTTGCAACAGGTGTACCGTCGTTCCCCGGATCTGTACCATACTCTTCCTTACAGCCTGTGAAGACTACGGCTGCAAGAGCAAGTAATAGTAAACTTTTAATATATTTCTTCATAACCTTTTGCTTTAATATTCAACAATGTACTTAGAATGGATATGGATTAGAATCAGTATCTGGCTGAACAGGGTTAGGGTTCTGTGTCATACCACCATTATTATCAGCCTCTGTACCTACGAATGTCCATACCATCCAGTTAGGTAGTTCCTGAGTATTCCAACGTGCATTCTCTAAATGATTAGTACCAGCATAACTACGAATGATACCCTTGTTGAGACGCTTGATATCGAAAGTAGCGAAGCCTTCACCCCAGAGTTCCACACGACGCTGCCACCAAACCTCATTCTGGAAAAGAGAAGTACTATTATTATAATAAGCATCGGTATGCGTTCCATAGGCATACTGTGGGTCACGCGTCTTAGCGAATGCCTCCAACAACACTTTTCCACGAGCCTCGTCCTGCATACCAGCAGCCTCAGCCTCTATAAGTTTCATCTCCTCAATACGCATCAAAGGAACTGACACACACCAAGCATCATATTTAACATCAGCCTTACCTGCAACATTACGGAACTTCAATGACAAGCCACCAAGACCATACTTCGCATTTTCCTTACCTGACTTATAAACACGTTCTGGATAATTAGAGTAATTCTTCAATTCATTGATAGCATTTTCCTGGGTCATGCCATCAAGAGTAAAGTCAACCCAACACTTGCGACGGAAGTCAGTTGCGGGAATAGTAGAATAAAGATGCCGGTCAATAGCCATCACACCACCATAAGAAGAAGCATAACCACCATCAAATCCACCCTCCATGATCATTACAGAGCCCCAAGAGTCATCACCGTCATTTCCCTTAATGTTCGGATCAGTAGGAAGGAACCGTGTAGCAAACATCCATGAGCTGTTAGGTATATTGAAACCATTATCACGGCTCAGATACTGTGCTTCGCTCATCATCGTATACCCTTGCTGTGCCAACTTAGCATACTTCTCGGCATTTGCCCAGTCCTGCTTCTCGAGATAAGCACGTGCCTTGAGTCCATAAACTACACTTACATCAGGAGTGTACTTATCTGCTCTCTTATAATTAGAAAGATACTTCTCGGCAGTATCAAGATCCTTCAAGATAAAGTCAAAAGCTTCACCCCAAGTCATACGCTCACTATGAGTAGCCTCCTGTAATGTACGTGATTCATCAGCCTTAATGGTTGTGAGCGCATTTGCATCCACAGCATAAGGCTTTGCTGCATACATACGAACCAAATCCAGATAGAACATGGCACGCATTGTATAAGCGATACCTGCACCCGTCATCTTTCCAGCCTCGGGCTCCTTGTAGCCTGAAGCACCGGCACTCTTGATGACGTTGTTACAATCAGTAATCCACTTATAATAGCAAGTCCATGGAAACTGCGTAATTGCATAACCTGCAGAAAGATATTTAACATTGTTATACCAAGCTGTAACACCATTATGAGCACCAGCTGGAACAATATCCTGCCCCTCTATATCACGGGTTAAGAAGAATGCTGTGTAACCAAATCCCAGACTCTATCATTATTTGGAGAGTATGTTCTCTTACCACTGATATTTGTTGTCAGCGCACTAACCATATTATTAAAGGCACCAGGTGCTTTCGCGACTTGGTCCAGTGAGGCTGTACCACTCTGCGGTTCAACCTCCTCGATACAACTTGTAAGCATCGAAATACCTAAAGCTGCCAGAATGATTGTTGAAAATATTTTATTCATTGTCATATCTGTTTATTATTATTAAAAATGGTATTGCCAATCATTTATTAGAATGACAACTGCAAACCACCCATAACTGTGCGTACAGGTGCATAAGAGTTAACACCTGAATGAGATGTACCCTGGAAGCTGAATCGAGGATCAAGTCCCTTGCGAGCAGACCAGAAGCACAGGTTCTGTCCCTGAATATAAAGACGAATCTTGCTCAACATCAGCTTACGAGCCAGTTTTGTCGGAACACTATAACCAACAGTAAATGACTGGAAGTTAAGATACTTTGCACTTGTAAGGAAGCGTGTTGACTGTGCTGTCAAGTCTGGGTCAGTGTACATAAAGCGTGGAATATCACTGGAAGTATTGTTCGGTGTCCAAGCCTTCAGTACATCCTTAGACAGGTTAGAACCATCACCCTTTGTTCTGACATTACTCATCAATCCTGCATATCCAAAGTCATAGATCTGACCACCTAGCTGATAGTCAAACGTAGCATTAAAGTCGAAGTCATAAACTCTCAATGTAGTTGTGAAACCACCATTGGCTACTGGTAACATTTCGTGAGTATAGTTCGTAGCCTCACTCCAGTCAGTTGTTGTAAAAGAGTGCTTAGAACCAGGCTTACTACTATTTGACAACTTACCAGCCTTGAAATCCCTATAGATATCCTCATCTACCCAATAGAGAGGCTGTCCCTTCTCATTCACACCAGCGTAATCAGCCATCATTCCATTATAAAGCGATTTACCCTCAGCATACCACATTGGAATGTTGAATCCAGCACTAACATCTGCCTGTGCGAAACCACCATACTGAGCAGTCTTGGTTGGATCAAGTTTTAAAGCCTTTGCACGGTTGTGAGAAATGTTTGCTGATACATTCCAAATAATATTCTTTGTACGGATAATATCACCGCCAATTGTAAACTCGACACCAGTATTGCGAATATCACCAAGGTTACCATAATAACCACGTACACCGACACTCTCAGGAACTCCCAGCCAGAAGAGCATATCTGTAGTCTTCTTTGTATAGAAGTTGAATTCACCGTTCAAGCGACTCTGGAAGAGTGCAAATTCAAGACCGAGGTTGAAGTTGGTTGTTGTCTCCCAGGTAATATCAGGATTACCAATGTCAGAGAATGAAGGCAACATAGCCTTCTCACCACGTACCAAGCTATAACGGTCAATATAATTGAAATCAGGAATACCATCATTACCCTGCTGACCAACAGATACCTTAAACTTCAAGTTATCAACCCACTTAGCATTCAGGTTCTGGAAGAATTTTTCCTTACTGACAATCCATGCGCCACCAAGACTCCAGAAGTCACCCCAGCGATTATGCTTTGCAAATCGGCTGGAAGCATCACGACGAAAAGAAGCCTGCCCAAAATACTTCTGGTCATAGTTGTAGAGCAGGTTAGCGAAGTAACCTTCTACATTATAAATTGTACGATAAGAATGACTATCATAACGATCCGCAAATGCATTGATTTCCTTGATATCAGGTGAGAAGCCACCACGAGCCAAGCATCCAGATAATTATAATTAGACTTATACCACTCATGTCCCAGCATCAACTGAATATCATGCAAGCCGAAAGCCTTATGTGCATTCAATGTCTGAACATAGTTCCAACGATAACTTACACCAGCATCCTTGGTAATACGTCCCTTATCGGCGGCTGCTGCACCGATGAAAGGATTCTCATAGAAAGAGAAGCGTGTCAAGAGAAGGGTGATTGAATTGGTTGAGTTGAACTTCAACCACGGAGCAAACGTAATATCGAAATTGAGCTGTCCCTGCAACTGGTCAAGAATCGTATTCTGCTTATTATACCTGTTTGCTCCAAGTGGGTTACCCGTATTGAGGAAAGGACGGGCTCCGATACCAGGGAAGTTTGTAGCCGGCACACCGAAGTCATACTTCGGATGACCATAACTATCCGTAGCAATTACAGGATTTCCATTAGCATCCAGTGTACGAACATAGAGTGGATAAATAGGAGATATATACTGCGTAAAATAACCAAGATTACCTGCGTCAGTTTTTGTATTGCTCAAGTTAGGATTTGACTCACGATCAGAGTGAACGTATCCAGCATTTGCAAGAAGATGCAACCAGTCAGTAGCTTGATAGTCTGCCTTCAGACGAGCAGTAAAGCGCTCAAATCCAGAATTCTCAAGCACACCCTCCTCCTTCATATAACCAACACTTGAATAGTAGCTCATCTTAGAATCACCACCACTCACATTAACATTATACTCATGACGGAATCCCTTACGATAAGCCTCATCTTTCCAGTTGTCAGGCTGAATGTAATACTTTGTACCATTATACTCATAAGCACGACCGAGAGTAGCCTTTGGATTGAGTTTACCATCAAGTCCTATAAGATTTTCACCAGCAGGAAGTGTATATGGATTATACTGCAAACCGAAGCTCGGATTCTCTATCAGGTTATCATTAGCCCATTTATTAGCCTGTTCATGAGACATGCCCTGCTTGTAGAAAGCATAATTGTAGAACTGAGAATAGTAAGCCTCCATGAACTCACCTGGATCCTTGAACACATCATAATCCTGAATACTACGGCTGGTGACACCCCACTTTGTCTCAACATTGATATTTGCTTTTCCTTTTCCTTTCTTTGTTGTGATAAGGATAACACCGGCAGCACCACGTGCACCATAAAGTGCAGCTGAAGAAGCATCCTTCAAAACTGTAACACTTTCGATATCATCCTGTGGGATATTACTCAAAGAAGCCGGATAAGGAGCACCGTCAACGATAATCAACGGATCGGTTGAAGCATAGAGGGAAGCGATACCGCGGATATGGATATCTGCGTTACCAGCACCTGGGGCACCAGACCCACCAGTCATCTGCAATCCAGGAACCGATCCTACAAGAGCATCAGCCACATTGGTAGTAATCTTCTTTTTCAAATCGCCAGAGTTTACAACAGCAGCAGAACCTGCAAAAGAAGCCTTTGTCTGTGTACCGAAGGCAACAACCATCACCTCATCCATAACCTTACCGTCTGGATCAAGTGTAATCTTCATGTTCGCCTTAGCTGTCAACGTCTGTGTTTTCATACCAATGTAGGAAACCGTAATTTTAGACCCAGCCTTTGCAGACATAGAGAAATGTCCATCTATGTCAGTTGCTGTACCTGTCTGTGTACCTACCACAAGAATGGATGCACCAACAACAGGCTGTCCATCATCTGAGGAGACTACAGTTCCGCTAATCTCTGTTTGCGCCAGCGCTGTTCCTAAACTTAGGAATAGACCGACTAAAAACATCATTAGTCTTTTTTCCATAAATTCTCTCTTTAATTAAATAATAAATAAACTATTTCAGACTCAAACTATTAATACGTAAGGTATTACAAATTGCATACAATCATGGTACAGATATTTTTTTAACACTTCACAAAGATAGTGCACCGCTTTTTAAAGTTCCAAGTGGAAATGAAATTTTAATTAATATTTTCACATTTATTAATATTTTGATTTTTACAAAACAATAGTTTTGTGCATGAAAATAAATTAATTATTATATATAATAGTACCAAAAACAACATATTGTAAAGTACAACACTTTTATTCCTTATTAAAAACTTAAATTACAGTATAGTATAGAGAGATAAAGAAACTTTAGAGCCAAATCTGGCATTAAATCGTAATATTGGTTATTAATATTAATCCTATTAAACAATATCACGCTATCTTTAGAAAAGTAAATAACTTAATAAACACACTTAGTAACAATAAAATAAGCCTTTTCTGACAGTAAGTTACACGCAAATAAATGACATATTACATAGTGTTTAGTACTCCGCACCATTGGTGCTAAGGCCCTAACACTGTATGTGCTGAGGCTTAGCACCACATGTGCGAAATAACAACACATAACCAGAAAATGGAAAGAAAGAAGCCTTATAGTATATTATAAGGTATAAAGAATATATTTATCAGGGAATTGTTTACAAGACTGCGTAAACAATATATAAAAATAATAAGGACTTAACCTTACATTTACACTAATAGAACTACAAAAGAATGTAAAGTTATCCTATCAAAGGCATGTAAAGAAAAGTTGTAAGTCAATTCATTGAGAAGGATGGAG
>BNJS01003914.1_pt1 | contig 146252 bp, 231 predicted proteins | sample 8540461 | NCBI WGS metagenome assembly BNJS01 (sample SAMD00202454, study PRJDB9452) | human saliva metagenome | isolation source: human saliva | place: Japan | reverse complement strand
AGCTAGTTGATCCTTGAGCTTTGAACAGACACAAGCTCTGAAACTCCCATTAACTTCAGGCAGCGACTTTCACGCTTCCGGGAACATTTGCCAGCTGCTTGAGTCAAACTTGATCTCGCCACCTTTTTCTTCAGTATCATTATCGGTAGAATTTTCTTTGTAACTTCAGGCAAAATCAGCACCTTCTGCTTTAGCCTTTTCTAGAACTTCTTGGCCTTATCTTCACTATCAGTTTGATAATTTGAGCGGTCACTTCAGGTGTATATGCCTTCATATGCGACCTTATAATTTTTCATCTGTAGCTCTTTTTCTGCCTCTTTCTTGTGGCGTACTCTACAAGCTTGACTTTGTTTCCTAATTTGTTCGCGATAAGAATCTGCGTCAAACCTGCTGCTTGAGCCAAGACACGAGTAAAGTTGTCTCCGCCATATGACTTAGCACTTTTTCGTAAGCTTCGTCGACCTCTTTATCGGTAACATTGTTCTTACCGCAAGCTTTTTCAGACTTTGCAGTGGTGGTTCAATAGAACTTACTGGGCTGAAGGTTGTTTTTGCTTTCTCCTTAAAATTCTGAGACTGTAATAGTGTCACCCTTCATGGTAATATCTGTATCACCCTTGTTGATTTTCCACAAAGCGGCCAATACAGCTACCAGTAATAGGAGTTACTGCTCCAGCGACAATTTTTCTTCATCTTGTTGGCTTCCTTTGTTTAACCTTAGATCATAAGTTGGTGGTTCATGATCTAGTGCTGTTTGAGTAACTGAACTCTTTTTCTCTTTATATATAGAATCCAGCTTGATTTACTCGCTTTTCCTATTGTACCTAGAAATGATTTGATGGCTTAAATTTTTTTCTAAAAATAGATAAATTCCTAACAATTCATAGCTTATTTAGACTTTCTAAGCATCAGAAGACCATCTCCTAACGGTAATAGACTCTGGTCAAATCTGGACTGTCCAAAGTTGCACGTCAAAAGACTATGCAGACCTCATTAAATAGCCCGTTGGCCACGCTTAATATCCTCCAAAAGGCTTGGCAACATCGCCACCTTCGGAAGACATCATCAATGAGAATCAGACCGCCGGTTGAGTGCTTGGACCTGAGGCAGAAAAGATCACATATGAACTTAGCAGAGTCCATAAAGACAAGGTCATGAAATCCTCTAATGTCTCAAGCAGATCCACCGCATCTACCTTCAGCAAGTGATTTGCTGGTGACATACTTAGCAAAATTAACCAGCCAACTCAATCATCTGGATTTTGATCAATAGTCGTAATCTCTGAGCCTGAGGCATGTTCTGCCATCAAAAGGCCGAAAAATCAATAACCGTTCCGATTTCTAAAATCTTCTGTGGAGACTTTCGAAGCAGGCGAAAGTAAGCCGCACTGTTTCATGAGGAATAACAGGTACATTCAGCTCTGGCAAAATCCTCCAGCTCCTTGAGTCCACCAACTACCGGCTGGGTGCCGTCTCATAAAGTCAACGTTTCTTCTTCTTTGACCACTGGCCGGCGCATATTGGGATTAGAGTTTTGATTGCGCAGTCGCGTACCAGTTTATGCCAGTCCCAACTTTCTCGACTAAGGCTTCGAATTCGTTCAACCGACGCTCAAAGACAGCAAAAGCGACGTTGGTAGTCTTCTTTTCCATGTCACACACCGCCGCTTTTGATGACATTGGTGGATAGTCAGAGTTCCCAGCTTTTGAGATGGTCCAGATAACTTGTCCTTGTCTTCCTGACTGCCATGCAGACAATCTTTTCAGTCAGGCAGCAAAATGGCTGAAAATCCTGTCGAATATTGGAAAACATAGTAATCATAGTGAAATGCGGAATCCGAGCCCTCGTACTGAATCCTGTGGATTGTCTTCTTTCAGTCCATAGTAGTTTCTCGTTTAGAAATCAGCATAGAGCTCATTGAGAAACTCGCTGGTCAAAACGTGACCTTCTTGGTCAGCCTTGATGGATAGCGTGCTCGAACTCAGCAAACTGGGTTTGACGGAAGACTTCGTGCCTCTAAAAGCCGTCCAGAGTGAGTTTGAGAATCGCAAAGCGGGTAGCATCGTCTTCTACTTCCTCCAAGAGCTTCCTCGGTCGGGATATTTTCATTGGTCGTTGAAGCAATCTCGAGCTAAGAAGATAGAATAGTCTCTCGTGCATAAGGCTGGAGTCTGCACAGGTGTGGCGCAGATGCATACTGTGTCTATCTCGTGCACCAAGGTAAAGAGATTGTCCAGCGTATCCTGCCAGTTGAGAATAACATACAAAAGGCATTAGTATCGTAGACACCACTGAGTATGCTGAGGCGCTTTGCCTTGCAGTTCTCATGAACATCAATCAGCGCGCTCTGAAGCTGTCTTCCTCGGCTCAAATAATCCTCACCCAGAATAGCCAGAACCTACCTCAGACTTAGCCAAAGGCTTCTTCTTCATAAGTGAACTTGTAATCTGTTTCTGATAAAGGCGTGTACAAATCGGCCATCTTCAAAGTCAGAAATACCCAAAATCTTTGCTCGTAAAAGCGATATAACTTGGCGCAAAAGGAGGCAAATGCTTATTGACAGCTGAAACTGAGGCTGTCGCACAAGCACTTTCTGGAATAAAGGTCCGCTGACAAAGTACTTCACGGGCAGATGAGCACTGACGGACTTTCGCATTGTGATGATGAACCTTGACATTGGTCTGCAAAGTCTTAGCGTATGTATGCTGATACTGCTTCGTATACGCTGTAGAGAGAGCCTCGTGAAAGCTTCTTTTGACGAGACTTCTCGATTTTAGACTCTACTAAAGAAATATGGTTTCCATGTGTCAGCAACTGAACTTCTTCACCATTTTCATTGTGAACCATTGGAAAGACGATATCACGCGTTGTCCAAAATAGCAAAGGTTTCGCCTACTTTTGCGCAAAGATTTCTCCAGCGCGTCACAACTCCTCTTCACGCTGGGTCAGGATGCTTGGGCTTTCTACTGTACAAAGCTATCAAAATCAAAAATGTTGGTGAAGCATAAAGACTGGGTTTTCAGCCAAAAAGCATCGGTGATCTTCTATAATTTCCATGATTACAGGCTCATAGAATGCAAAAAGTTTGCGCCAAACTCACTATAAATAGTCATTCGCTTTGGCTTTGATATTTCCTGATATTTTTGCCACACGAGTATCCTGGTCATTCTTCATGTGAGCATAGAATATAATTTCTCAATACAGCGCATCCAAAGTCTGAGTGAATTTCCGTTGTTGTCAAAAGACTTTCTGCCGAATCCAGCAGATGCCCTGCTGAGATTGCTTGCATAATTCTTCAGAAACCTGGAGCCAGCTCGGCCTCAAAAAGGCTTCATCCGTCCGGGAAAATCGTACTTAAATCCCATGACATATTTTCTTCAATTTCATTTCTTTGTTTAGCCATAAAAATCTCTCCATTCCTTCCATTTTATCACAAAATCCCTTATTTATATAAAACTCAAAGTTTGAAAAGCATTGTATGTTTCAATAGATAAAAGCATATTAAAAATCTGTGAGGCTAATTTTCTGGAAGCCAAGAAAAATAGACAACTGGGCTCACACCAATTTTCAGCAAGACTGACTCTAAACTTGCGTAAAAGGCTGGCGGGTAGACAATCTGGTACTTTTTATCTGGAGAATGTTGATAATAGCGCTGAAAGTTTTTATAATAAGCAGATGGTCTTGGGAAATCTGGCACAAGGGCTGGTCTGAACGAAATCGAGCGTACTTAGACAGAAATTCTTCTTTAGACATGGTTAAAAGATCTTTTGATAATAGCTGGCCTGTATTTTTCATCCACTTGGGATTTCGATAATGAGAGTTGCTGATCGGATATAATGGCAAATATCAGGATCTGACTTCACTAAGAAACTACTCATTTCCTGCTTGCTAAAAAGGCAATCGTAAGATATCTAATGTCTCCTTTTTCAAAAGGTTCTTTCTCTTTATACTGGAGTCGCCCATGAGTCTTCATGAATCAAATCACTTCAGTCTCATCTACCTTTCTTTCCTCGTCCAATTCCCAGATACTGAAACCCATGTTTTTGACTGAAATATAGGAATTGCTTCTGCAAGGGTTAGTGTTTGCCTGAGCCAGAGTTTCTTTCCCAAAAGCCAGAGAACTTGATAGCCAGCTTTGGCGATATCTTTGACTCCGCTCCCCAAAGTCTATCTTGCGAAAGACTACTACACTGAACCTCTAAAGCAAGGTGCTCATCAACTAAAGACATCCGCTACCTCTTTGCAAGTCTGGCAAAAACACTTCTACATCTACTCTGTCGTTTGATTGGCCCAGCGAAAAAGAGCGGCCTTTAAGGGTTTAGATGTTCTCTGCTTTCATTTTCGACACTATAATGGCAGTCGGATAAACGAATATGTGCAAAATGAGGCTGCATGATCTTCCCCTTTTTCAAACGGACAGGCCCTCCACACCCTGGGCAAAAATAATCTCCTTTTTGAAACGGATGACTCCTTTAGTAAATGAAGGATCTTCCCGTCCTTATCACGCGCTGAAAAACATGAACACCTCCTCAAAACATTTACCTCCTTTAGTTCAGCCAAAGAAAAGAGAAACTCGTTATCAAGTTTCTCTTTTTCTATATCCAGCTGCTCTTACTAAAGACTCGCTCCTTGTTCTTCTTTAAGAAGCTTTTTGTCGTAAGCACGGATGAATGGATAATAGACTAGGAAGGTTGCTATGGCACAAACAAAAGCTAATATTATCGCTTTTAGGTCACCTGTTCCCAAGAAGGCTCCTATTCCGACAGGAGTTGGCCAAGAACTTGTCCAAAAGACTGCCTTGATCAAGTTCAGCTCCATCGCTAAATAGTAGATGGTCGCTGAGGTCATTGGTGCCAAAATAAATGGTACAGCTAGGGTAGGGTTGTAAATGATAGGAATACCAAAAATAAGAGGTTCGTTGATGTTAAAGATACCGGGAACGATTGAAGCCTTACCAATAGCGCTTAATTGCTCAGATTTGGCACGAGTTGCAAGCCGGATACATGATACCTAGAGTCGCATCAGAACCACCTGCAATAACAAACATATTAGAAAACTGCCGGCTACAATGAAACAGGTTCCCTCTGATGCGTACTGCCATATTTGCAAAGACAATAGGGTTAAGCGGGCAAAAGATAATGTTTGCTCCGTGAATCCCAACAATCCACTAGCAATTGGGTCAAAGAAATGAGATGATCATCAAACCAATCCATGAATTGGTTAAGTGAGTTACAAAGCTAAAAGGAATCGCAATCACTTTGAAGATGTCTGTCCCCACCATCACTAAGAGCTCCGTTGATGAAGAGACTGTAAAGGGCAACTACAAAACCAGGAATCAAAGCAGAAAAAACCACGAGACACACCTTCTGGAACAGCTCAGGCATCTTGATGACCCAGTTTTTCTTGAGACAGAGACAGTAGATCTGAACGGTTACCACCGCCATGATAATGGCTGTGAAAATACCTGTTGTGCCAAAACGAGTCACTCCATTACTAATTGCCCAACCATCAGCAATAACAGCACCTTTTTTGAGACTAGTCACTGCTGTCATAGCACCTTTTTCAAAGACAATTTGAGGAATGGTCATGATGAAAGCAAGAGTGACAACATTGCTCCGTTGAGCTGAGTTCATGTTTCAACCTTTCTTCTTCGGCATAGATGTCAATTCATGAGTCCCATAGCTAGAACAAAATAAAGTGATAAGACACCCATAGTTGCGTAATAAGCAATCATGTAGAGCGATTGGAACTTATCAAATGATGTGCAAAAATATCTGCAACGATTGGCCAGAATGAGAAAGGATTGTGGCGACACACTAAATACTAAAAACATTGAGCCAATGGTAAATGGTACTGCCCCCATACCTAGCTGCTAGATCGCCCGCACTATTTTTGTACTGAGCAATTTTTCTATTGGTCCCATGAAATATTTCTCCTAAGAAACCAAATAGTCCTCCTGTTGTTCCATAACGAAAACCTCTATATATTTTACATTGTTTTTCTAATTGCTGAAGTCTTAACAAAGCTCGATCTCTACCTTCGTGATTAGCTTCATTCTATAAAGATTTAAAATACTAATCAATAGCCCCAAGCCCAGTAGAAAAGCAATAAATAATTTGCTAGTTAGCTTACTAGTGAAGACTGGAAAGATGATTGAGATTTGATCTGTGCATAAAGCAAGAGCGATCAGTAGAAGTTGAACGATTGCCTGTAAATTGAAAAACAGTCTTGTCTTACTCAAATATACTTCTTTTTGTACCATACATTTTAAAACTGCTCAGCAATTGCTAATACTGCAAAAGAAACAGCAAAACAATTGGCACGACTGCACGTATGAGTCCAGTCAAAAAGCTGAAAGAAGCCAGTATAGATTTCCAAAACATTACTAGCTAAATGAGTATCTCAACAACAAATAACGATTGAAATAAGCTGTCAGACTATATCTTTTCGCTTTTTGTTCTTGTGTCTGCATATTTTCACTCCCATTCAGCATCCAATTGGTCCTATTGTCTCCACCTTACGGTACAGATTCAGCATCTCAAAGCCACTTCCGAAGGTCACTGGTTGTCATAAGATGGTCTTGAGCATGAATCATGATGATTTCCATCTTCATCCAATTCCCTTGCATAATCCTCTGCAATAACTTTTGTCTGAGCTCGATGGGCTTCTACTAATTCTGTATTTGCCAGATCTAATTTCTCCCTCAGCCTCGTCATAATGTCCCTCTCGCATGGCTGAGCTTCGACGGATCGTTCTTGCATTGCCACTATTCAATATAATTTCAAACGGCAACTGCAACTCTTCTTGATTCATGAGCCTCCTTTATGTCATCAAATACTAAGAAATAGTTTTTAAAGTCTGTGGTTGACAGTTGATCATCTGTTTTGTAGCTCTTCTTGCTCAAGCAAGGACAATTTTGAAAGTCAGGCTAGATAAGTCTTCGTTGCCATAGATAGAAGGTGAGGGCAGAAATACCAGTTTTATATCTGGATACTCTTGTGACCAGGCCACTCCTTCTGGTATGAGTGCTACGCCAATCCTATGATTCTTAGCATAAGCCTTGATGGGATGAGGAACAGCAATGCTTTCAGACAATCGAACTCATTCTCTCTCTGCTCAATCAAACTTTTCATCTGAGGCTGGAAATTGCTTCTTCTTCTCCTTGGGTCATCTTTTGCAAAAAGTACTAATGACTTGGTCTTTTGTCACTCCTTTTAGTACTGAGAAGTAGTCTGGTGAGAAATAATCATCAAACTTCTTTTCTTGATCTGGACTTGCTGTCTTTACTTCTTGGTTTAAACTAAAGTTCTTTATCGGTTTTAAGAGAAATTTTATGTTTTGATTTCCCTAATTTCATCGAATTAAGAAAGATACTGACTGTAAAAAAACAGGAACTATTAAAGACTAGGTTCGATAAATCTATAGAAGATATGATAAAGTCGATATTTTTCAAACGTTTATCATTGATTTCATAGTAGCCAATCACGTCAACAATACGAGACAGATTACCCAATTCATTTGTCAATCCTGTTTTTAAGCATTTGGGCTGAACCATAGCCCGTGCACAAATCACAGGTATATTAAACTTTTGTTTTTCTTTCAAGCGTTCCAAAGTAGTCATAAAATGCAGAGCCATCAGCACTACCTCATCGTCAGATAATTTTTCTTCAGAAAAAGAGGCATGGCGGATAATAATTTTCCTGTCATTTCATGACTCCCGCATATTGACCTTGGATTTCTGCCAATAGAGGATTGTCCATTTTGACATGATTTTTCAGCCGAATGAAGAGATTAGTGGACAAATGGGCTACCAAACTCTTCTATCAATTGAAAATCATTCTTGAACGGATATTCATATGTAAAATTACTCTGATCTAGAACTGACCATAATTGCTTTCTGATTTCCTGAACAAGGTCTTCCTTTTCACATTTATCTGTTTGAAAACTGCCCTTAGAAATCAAGTGCAAAGTAATGTAATCCACCTCTTCTTTAGAGAATTGGAGAGCCGTAGATATGGTAAACGCGCTTTAAAATCTTCTCTGCACAATTTTGCCTTCTTACATATTCATCCATTGACCAGCTATCTAACTGCTTAATCTGAAAACCTTCGCCCATTCGTTTGAGAGAGGGCTATGTGGATGACTAAATTCTGGATGACAAAATCAGAAAGTTTCAACTTGCCCTCTCGGCACTCATCAAGGACGATAATCGTTAACTCTTCAAGGCTAATTGGTCTGCCTGAAACTTCTAGCTTAATACAATTATGGAGAACTTGGAAAAGAATTTATCATGAAAGAAAAATTCATAATAAAGCGACGAATATTCGCTCATCCCCAGTGACGTAGACACCGCGTTTCCGGTTTACTTTCGATTTGTAGATCATGCCTTAGCCAAATCCTTTTCTAATCTTCTTAAAATCAGAAGACAGGGTAGAAGCGACTAACGTACAATTCGTCAGCAAATCATCAAAAATAAATCTGTTCTCTGTTCAGAATGAAAAGTTTCTTTAAAAATATAATTGTAACGATCTTCAATTCCTCACTGTTTCCGGTGAAGCTTCTAGCAAAAACTTCTTTTTGAAGAAAATCTTGATAGAGTTCTTTTATTCACTATGACTAATTGATAACCATAGCCTTGTTTAGCGATGATTTCAGCCAGTCTCGTCTGAAGGCGTACAATTAAATTTTTAGGTAGTTTCTGACGGTACGATCTGAGCAAGACAAGTGTATAGCCAATTCCATACTGGTGACGTATTGACTTGGATTATCCATCAAATACTGCAGAATTATTTTTTCTTTTTGATGCAAAACACTCTCTACCCCCTTCTTTACAGAATCAGTTGTCACTACCTTCTAGTTTACCACTTAAATATTATCTTTAATTAAATTAGCCATTTTTCAATCCCCATAGGAATTGGAATATAGGCTTGAGGAGAATTTGAACAATTGGTTTTCCCTACTTTAGCGGTGCATCTTCAAATTGTTTAGAAGTACATTTTGGTTTGATGGACTAATTAGAGTAAAGATCAAGTTCTTTGTACTGATAGCTTTCCCTCCTTCTGTCGCACTGATAGCATCCACTTCGATGTCTTCTCCTTTTCCTTTCATCCGTTGTTTTCTTGGCCATCAATGATGAAGACATCCCTACTTCACATATAATTAATGCTTTTGCCACGATCATTCTCCTTTAATATAATAGATTTTTATTTGATAACTTAATTATATATGAAAAACGCTATCAAACCTCCATCTGACCTTTTTCCGTATTGAAACGGAAGAATTTCCTAAAAAGATTTACTTATATCTTATTTTTGTAGACTAAAATGATCCCCAGAAAAGAATAAAAGAAATACTATTGGCCAGAATGAGTGGCAAATCATGAATGACTAGGCCATGTACAACCATAAGGTAATTCCTAGGACCTGCATGAGATACATACCCAAGCGCTATAGATTCGGTATCTTGGTTTTAATAACCTTAATGACCTGTGGCAAAAAAGCAAAGGTTGTTAAAACTGCTGCAATACTTCCAATCATGTTTTTCTCCTAATTTTTCCAAAAAAAGAGGCGGAAAGCAGCAAACTTGCCATCTCCTCCTCTGTATTTTTAGTAAACTTTACCCTATGCTCAATAGATCAGCTCCATTTGATGCAATGACTTCCTTATACCAGTTAAAGGACTTCTTCGGTGAACGTTCATAGGTTCCTTTGCCATCGTCATCCTTGTCGACATAGATAAATCCGTAGCGTTTGCGCATTTCACCCGTACCTGCTGATACTAGGTCAATACAGCCCCAAGGCGTGTAGCCCATGAGATCCACACCGTCTTCTACTACGGCCTTTTTCATCTCGCGGATATGGGCACTCAGATAGTCAATCCGGTAATCATCGTGAACCATACCATCCTCTTCCCACTTGGTCAATAGCTCCAAAGCCATTTTCCACAATGAAAAGCGGTCAGATGATAATGATCGGTAAACCAATTGAGAGCATAAGCGCAGGCCTTCTGGGTCAATCTGCCATTCCCATTCAGAAGCCTTAACGAAAGTTATTTTTAACCAAATCTTCAGTCTCTATATAGTCGAAGTAAGGATTATTTCTCCGATGGGAGTCAATAGCAAAGGACATGTAGTAGCTAAAGCCAATATAGTCAACAGTGCCCGCCAGCAAGTCTTCCTGATCCTGCTCGCTAAAGTCCACCTTGATACCCTTTCTTTCCCAGTATTTGAGAATATGCTTAGGATATTGACCAAAGACATGCACATCTGTAAAAGTAATAACGCTTCTGCATAGCTTTCATAGCCATGAGAATATCCTTTGGATTGCAAGTCGCCGGATAAATAGGGCACATGGCAATCATACAACCAATTTGGAAGTCAGGATTTATTTCGTGACCAACCTTAACTGCACGCGCTGAAGCTACTAGCTCATAATGAGCAGCCTGATACATGATTGCTTCACGATCATCGCCTTCCTTGTAGACAATCCCAGAGTTGGTGAAGGGAGCAAAATCCTCCTGATAATTAGCTTGGTTATTGATTTCATTGAAAGTCATCCAGTATTTGACTTTATCCTTATAACGCTCAAAAACGACTTCTGCAAAACGGACAAAGAAGTCAATCACCTGACGATTTTTCCAACCACCATACTCGGTTACTAGATGATAAGGCATTTCAAAGTGAGACAAAGTGATAACAGGCTCAATACCATACTTGAGGCATTCATCAAAAAGGTCGTCATAAAATTGCAGGCCGGCTTCATTAGGCTCCGTTTCATCCCCTTTAGGGAAAATCCGGGTCCAGGCAATAGAAGTCCGGAAACACTTGAAGCCCATCTCTGCAAAAAGAGCAATATCACCCTTTGTAACGATGGTAAAAATCAATGGCTTCATGGTTTGGGTAGTACTTGCCTGGCACCACTCCTGCTGTAATTTCCCGCGGAACTCCGTGGCGAGCTGCAGTCATCAACATCAGCCACGCTGATCCCCTTTTTCCACCTTCTTTCCATCCACCTTCCAGTTGGTGATGCTGCAACAGCTCCACCCCAGAGAAATCCATCTTTAAATGTTGACATGCTGTATTTCCTCCTAGTTTTACTACTTCATTATAGGAAAAGAAAGCGCTGTTTTGAATAGCAAGATTTTCCATATCGAAACGGAAAAAGACTTTTATTTTATTCTACAAAACAAAACAAAAATTGACAACTCTTTCAAAAGGTGCTACAATGCTCTCAACATAAATAGACTAAAGGAAAGGTGGTTTAAATTTATGTCTTTCTTAACATTTTTATTTAGTTTTTTAGGCATGGTCATTCTGGTACCTGCTATTTGTTATGGCTTTTTAAGCTATCTATTCTCTTAAAAAGCAATATACTATCGCGGGGGAATGCCTACTATACTCTGATCTCGATTTGAGCATTTGGACAGCATTCCTCCCTACTAGACAATCCAAACTTCCTTAAAACAGGTAAATGGGAATATTTCCCTGAAGCTAATTACTTCAAGGATTCTCAAAACTCTCAGACAGAGAGCTTCAAAACTGGATAGAAAACGAATATCATCTAAGTTCTGGTCAAGTGCTCGTAACTGTACCAGAAACAATGAAAGTGCTTCTGCTGCAATCAGATTCTAAATCTTAAGAATAGAAAAAGCTAGGACTAATCCTAGCTTTTTATGAAAAACAAGTTCTGATCCTCTTTTTCTGGTAGTTTTAAAAGCAGCTAAAGCTATTACCAAGAGCATTAACCCTGCCAGAAAGAAACTCATCGTCTCATATCCCGCCTCATCGATAATTTCTCCAGCAAAAATGTTGAACTAGAATAGAACCTAAGCTCGAAACGGTCTGCACCAAGGCGATAGCAGTCACCAGGTACTTAGAATCCACAATGGTTGAGACGATCTTTAAGGTAACCATGATCAGAAGCATACCCGCCACATGTTTGAAGCTAGAGTCAGAACGATCTTAGAGGCCAGCCCCAGATTGAGTCCATATATTGTATACTGGACCAACATGAGTACCAAGGGACACATTAAGAGCTTTTTAGCAGAGATTTTATCCATAAAGAGATAGGAATAAAAGATCAGTGGTGACTCACAGATAACAGAAATCGATACAACTGTTGAAGCCATTCCAACACTCAGACCGCTATGCTGCAACATGGCAGGAATATAAGTATGACCAGCATTTCCAACTCCAGAATAGAGAGCAACAATCAGCAAATAGTAGAGATAGGTTTTGTTGGTCAAAATCTGACCGACATAAGAATCTTGCTTAGTTTTCTTCCCTTCATCCGTTTTTGGTGCTTCGGAGCGAATGTTAATCGCTAAAACACCGATTATCGAGATAATCATCGCTCCAATGAAAGCAAGAAAGATAGCCGTCGGGGAGATATATTGGTAGAGCAGACCAGCCAGCTGAGAACCGAAAGCATAGCCAATCGTTCCCCATATTCGAATAGTCCCATAAGTATAGGGACTCCTTGCAGCCAGAACATCCATGACAGGATTGACACCATTAATCAGCATGACTACTAAACTATATCCAATTGTTAAAGCCAAGCAAATCCTAACCTGCATAAAATAGATTGCAAAAAGATTATGATCCCAAAAGCTAAAAAGGTTACCTTCTTAATGCTTAGTCGGTCATTTCAAAGATTCCCATAATCGGTTGAGCCAGCATCGAAGACAAAAAAGCTGCCGATACAACCAGCGATGTCTGGCCAGCTGAGAAGCCCAAGTCCAACATATAAACGGAAATCAAGCTTGAAAATAAGGCGAAGGATAAAAAATAAAAAGTATAAACCAGAACATAGGCAACATAACTATTATAAAAACTTTTTAATCATTTCAATCTCATCCTTTAAGATTATCAAATTTCAGGAAAATGTATTCTCGATCTAACAACTTTTGAAACCACAAAGGGCTGGGATTCCCCAGCCACTATAGTTAACGTCTATTTCGACGTGAGTAGTTTCTTTGCCCCTCTTCCAAATCAACAGGCCTATCAGCAGTTTGCTTACGTTTTCTTCTGCTAACTTCCAAAGCAATGATAATGAAAACCACAAGAACTGGAACACCCAAAAGAAGCTTTTGGATCAAAAGAGCAAACCAGTTTTAGCCTTATTCGAAGAACTTTGCCACTTGATTATTTTGAGAATCCAAACTGACTCTACCATCATCACCTTGGCCAACTTTCATCCCATCACTTATCTTGTCATGAAAAGTTACAGAAGCCATTATCAACTTTTAAAAATACCGTCCTTAACAAGCAACTTAGGCTCTGTTCCTTTTCTTGACAGTTCCATAAAAAGTCTTTTTCTAGCATAGGTTTTTCCATCAATCTCATGCTCACCCGCAGTCAACAATTTCTTGTATTCATAATCCGCATAAGCTTTTTCAATCAAGGCATTACCAAACGGATGACGATAATACTCACCGTCTTGGTCTGACCAGTCTCCAACTCCCATAATGATGCTAATCAGACGCTGTTCACCACGTTTGATTGTTGCAATATAGTTAAAGGCTCCTCTTGGGCTAGGAACCTGTCTTTTAAACCGTCAACTCCTTCAAGTCCATATTTGGCACCTGGAACTGAGTAATTATAGGTATCAAAAAGTTTCTTCATAGGTGTCCCTTTTTGTACAGTCACAACTAGGCTTATTCGTATAATTTAAAATACCGGATATTTATTTACAAAATTATAAGTAAGTATAGCTAAATCACGAGCCGTTGTTTGATTAGCTGCATAATTATCATAACGTTGTGGAGTATAGTAAACCCTTAAATGAAACTGCAGTACACCACTAGCATTGTTCCACTGGGTATTGGTCATTCCCAGCTCCTTCGCCTTGCTATTCATTTGATCTATAAAGGCATCTGGATCGTTATTAGATAAGTAGTTAGCAATCATGACAGTTGTCGCATTTGAGGAAGGCACAGCAGTCATGGTAATCAGTTCAGATATCGTATAATCTACACCTGCAACAATTTTATTATTAGAAATTTCGTAAATCCCAGAAATACTCTGATCCGTCTGAGTAGCCTTGATGACAGTATCTTCAGATACTTTCCCTTGACCAATCGCTTCAAATAAAGAGATAAAAAGAGTCATCATCTTACTCATACTTGCAGGATCTCGTACTTCATCAATATTATCCTGCCAAATGATATCTCCCGTATTTCCATCAATAATCAGAGATGATTTTGGACGGTTAATTTCTTTTACATCTGGATAGGATTTTCGCGTAATATCCATCAATTCATCTGCATTAGCGGTTGCAGAACCAAACAAAAGTGTCAACAAGCAAACAAGTGCTAGCAATTTCTTCTTCACCAGAAGCCTCCTAATTTTTATCACTAATGATTAGTATATCATACTTTTCAAACAAATTTGATAATATTTTAGAAATATATCTAAAAATTAGAAATTTTAAGTCCAAAAATCGCCTGTCTTACAGCAGGAAATCTTATTTATTTAACAAACTAAGTGCTTCAGCATCGGCAATAATCGTCACATCTGGATGATTTTGAAGAATGCTAGCAGGCAGATTTGCTGTAACAGGGCCTGCAACTGTACCTGCTATAGCCTCTGCTTTTCGACTGACCATAAGCAAAATAAGACTATAGATTTGCAGCGTACGATGTTCGCAATTCCATGGAAATAGCCTGAGTTGGAACTTGATCAATTGTTTCAAAGAAACGTGCATTGCTTCGGATCGTTGATGAGGTCAAATCAACTGGTGAGTCTTTGACTATCAAAAGCTAGTCCCTGGCTCATTAAAACCATGACCCATTAGTTCCAATTCCCAAAATTTGAAAATCAACCGGATGCTCAGCCAAAAGATACGATTGTAAGCAACTGTCTCTCTTCTGTTGCATCTTCTGCTCTTCCATTTGGTAAAAAGTTCTTTTTAAAAAGGTTTATGAGCAAACAGATTCTCTTCATAAAGTAATGGTAAGATTAGTCATCAGCTTCAAGGCCAACGTATTCTCATCTAGATTGACACTGACTAAATCAGAAAGATCAATATCACTTTCAATTAATTCTTTATAGAAAAGAAGGGGCTACTACCTGTAGCTAAACCAAGGGTTTTAGCGCGCCATCAATGCCAACTTACTTCTCAAGATTTCAACTGCTACTTTTTCCCGCCTTCTACTTGGTCAGCTACTTGAATTATTTTCATCAGATTCCTCCTTGTAATTTTCTCTAATATTATTATATGGTATAGACCAATTTTGTCAAGATAGAAATTGATTATTTCAGATTTTTGCTCAGCAAAGAAAAATAAAATCATGGTATAATAAAAGAATGTTACTATATTTATTGCTTTTTATTTTTTTATTAGGTGTTGTCTTTCTCGTTCTCAGCTTATTTTTCAGAGCGATTAAAACATTAAAAATGAGTTGCTCTTTTGTATTGGACTTTTACTGACTAGCCTTCCGATACTATGCTGTGCTTACTTTTTATGGATTATGTGGACTGTTTGAGGAGAGATGATGAACACTGCTGATTTTGATTTTCATTTACCAGAGGAGCTTATTGCCCAGACACCTCTTGAAAAACGTGATGCCTCTCGTTTATTAGTTGTTGACCGTACAAGCGGAGAATTATCTGATCAACATTTTGATGACGATTATTGACCAACTCCAACCAGGTGATGCTCTCGTCATGAATAACACTCGTGCTTTACCTGCCAGACTCTACGGTGAAAAACCTGGAACTGGTGGTCATGTTGAACTCCTACTTTTAAAAAATACTGAGGGAGATCAATGGGAAGTTCTAGCCAAACCCGCTAAACGATTGAAGATCGGGGCTCAGGTTTCCTTTGGTGATGGCCGATTAACAGCTACTGTTGTAGAAGAACTTGAACACGGTGGACGTATTGTCCGCTTTTGACTATCAAGGGATTTTCCTAGAAGTACTGGAGAGCTTGGGTGAAATGCCTCTACCTCCGTATATTCAAATGAAAAATTAGCCGACCGCGAGACGCTACCAGACCGTCTCATGCCAAGGAAAACGGCTCGGCTGCTGCTCCAACTGCTGGACTACATTTTACCAAAGAACTACTTGCTCAAATCGAAGCCAAGGGCGTTAAGTTGGTTTATCTGACTCTTCACGTTGGACTTGGTACCTTCCGACCAGTCTCTGTCAACAACTTGGAGAACCATGAGATGCACTCAGTTTATAGCTTTGTCCGAAGAAGTGCCAGCTACTGCCAAGTTAAGGCCAATGGTCATCGTATCATCGCTGTTGGGACCACTTCCATTCGGACTTTGAAACCATAGAAACAAATTCGAGGGCAACATCAAGCCGACTCTGGCTGGACCAATATCTTCATCAAACCAGGTTATCAGTGGCAGGTTGTTGATGCCTTTTCGACGAATTTTCACTCACTCAAAATCAACTTTAGTCATGCTCGTCTCAGCCTTTGCAGGACGCGACCTAACTCTAGAAGCCTATGAGCACGCTATTGCTGAGCGTTACCGCTTCTTTAGCTTTGGAGACGCCATGTTTATCAAATAATAGGAAACCTTATGAATAAAATAGAAAGTAGACATCGATTAATTCGCTCTCTAATCGCGGAGAAAAATCCATACTCAGCAAGAACTCAAGAACTACTTGAAGCCAATGGCGTCATTGTCACTCAATCTACTCTGTCTCGTGACATGAAAGCTCTCAATCTTGTCAAGGTCACTGAAAACGATAGATCCTACTATGTCATTAGATAGTATCACTCCGTCCCGTTGGGAAAAACGCCTTCGTTTTTCTACATGGAGGATGCACTTATCATGCTCCGCCCTGTTCAAAATCAGGTTGTCATGAAAACACTGCCCGGACTAGCCCAGTCTTTCGGAGCTATTCTGGACGCACTTGAGCTACCGCAGATTGTTGCAACTGTTTGTGGAGATGATGTTTGCTTAACTCATCTGCGAGGGACAATCAAATGAGCCCTTGACTCGCTTTTGATAAACTCAAAGAATTCGCACCTCCATTTTCTTCAGTAAATAGACTCTAATCTATCTATGCAAATACAAGTTTGGGAGATTCACGATCCCAAACTCGTTTTTATTATGTGAAACATTCCCAAACTACAGCAGAAACAGAACTGGGAAAACTTCAGTTTTAGACAAGCGTCTTAATACAACTGATTTCACAAATCTTCAGTCTCATCATCTACCTCTTCCAATTCGATAACACCGTCATCTAAATACTCTTCTAAAAGTAATTTCGCCACTAATATAAGAAATTTCTTGCTTATTTGCCCATATGTATCTCTCAAATCTTCAAAATAGTTTTTCATTTCCAATAGTCCAGAATAAATATGAGATCATTCCATCCAAAATAAGCTTCATCGTTAGGACTATTAAGCATTGATAAATCCATCATCTTATCTATTCCTATTTTTATTTTTACTGTAGTCATTTTCAAAAATCATCTTGAAGTATTTTCAATAACATCTTCAATCTCAGTTTTATCTATTAACTTTTCGTCAAATCTTTATTTAATTTTAAATAAAAGATTGCTAATCATTAAGTAATTCTCTCATTATTTTTCTGATATTCCTTCCAATCCCAACATCGTACTTGGTATTATTTACCGAACCGTCTAAATTTAAAAATTGTTTTGAGTTCTCCTCGTTTACTAAAATACTTCCAAATGATCCTTATGCAAACCATCCAGATAAACTAAATCACCTTTCTTAAGGCCATCAACTCCCTTATCAACGACTTCATAAACAGACAGAAACAGACAGATACAATTAAGCATAGACCCCGTGTTCTTCTATGTATTTTCGTTCTTCATTCGATGTTGGGATTCTATAGAAACAAAAGCCTGTCCAGCCTTTTTCAATCACTAATTGACGAAAAGACTCTGATACAAAAACAACTGTAGGTTCATGTTTTTCTCTTAAAATATCGTTTCCTCGAACCTTTTCGTAGTCAAATTGCTCTCCCTTGGGGTCAAAAAAGTAGGCATCATATTTTTCGTTATAGTGGTATTTACTATTTTTCATATCAAAGGCATCCACAAGATTCGTTATATGCAAAACAAAATAATCTCTATTTATTTCTTCTGTTATTTCGTCAATAACTTTTGACTGGATAGAACTCAAACCCTGAAAATGTGACTTATATAATTCTTCTCATAACTTTTTACGAACAATTAATAATCTGAAACATTCCCCAAAATAATCACTCTCTAGTCTTGTCTCTAGAGAATTATAATAAAATTCTACATTTGGCCAGTCTATTTTTCGTATCTGAATACAATACCTGAGTAAAAACCCTTTCTGATAGCCAGAGTACTCTATCTCATCTAAATTATCATTATCACAATAAATATACCGCTCTCCTTTTCTGAAATATAATCTACTAGGTCCATGTTATAAACTAATTTATAATACATTACTAATCACTTTGTTATTAACCTTTCACTTTATAAATCATCCTCATCATCTGCATCTTCCAATTCGATAACACCGTCATCTAAGTACTCTTCTAAAAGTAATTTCGCCACTTTTGTACATGAATTTTTTATGCAGGCTACTAATAGTTCATCAGCATCTCAATCAACACTTCTAAACGCCTGAACCCCCAGAAATATTGAGAATCCCTTGTGTATATTCAGGTTTTTGAAGAATCAATTGATGCCAATTCACTTTCAATTATTTGAATCCCTTCCTTTAATTGTCCATAACCTGTCAGTCCTCACGAACACTGTTAATAAAATCTTCTAATTTTTCTTGTTCAATAAGATTGCCATCAAATTTATTATTTAAAATTTCACAAATATGATATACCCTCTCTAATGTTTCTTTTCATTTTATTATTTTCCTTCCAATTCCTCTTGTGAATTTCATCTTATTAATTGTGCCATCTAAATTTAATACTTGACTAATTTTTGCATTTCTATCTCATCATCGGATCATCATCTAATTCTAAAATATCTGAGAAGCATTGTACTGCTCTAAAGTAATTTCTCCCTCTTTGTATCTCTTATTCAAATCAAATATAACTTCATGAAAATCACCAAAATATGCTGAAAAATCTGCCATAGATGATAGAATTTTTATAGTAAAATTCTACATAATCTTCCTGTTGATTCAATAAATCTTTGTTGTCAAATTGAGCAATTCCAGATTGTAACTTCGAAAGAGTCCCTCTCCAAATTATCATCAATTAAATCTTTCAAATCTTGAAGCTTTTCGTTATCCTTTTAAGGAATAGCCTAGCTGACTATTCAATGATTCACAAATTTTATATAATTCTTTAATTGTATCTAACATACTAGCTTTTTATGGTAAATTTCTCATTATTTCCTAAGTATCTAATGTCTCTGCTATTTCTCCATCTGTTTCTATACCTACATTGATTAATAAATCACTCAACTCTTCTAAATCAAGATATAAGTTTCTAACACCTATAAGAAGTTGAGAAAAAGCTTCTATCTAATGAATCATTCACAGTAAGTGATTCAGCAATCAATTATTCCCTTTCCTTATCCATTCTAGATGAGAGGGGATATAATCTTCAGAAATATCCTTTATATCCTGTAATTTATCAGAGAAATATAATTTTTGGTTCGTTTTACTATTTATTAATAATAAATTCTCATTAATTTTTCAAAAGTTGAGATTCTATGTCATTTTAATTCTTCTTCCTTCTCTAAAGCAATTTCAGTTTTGGATAAATGAACCATCTAAGTTCAAAATATTAACAATTACTAATCACTTTTTATCTACCTTTCACTTTACAAATCATCCTCATCATCTGCATCTTCTAATTTTGATAATCCCGTCGTCTAAATACTCTTCTAAAAGTAATTTCGCCACTTTTGTACATGAATATTTATTATAGAGAATTTTATCCATTTCAGAAAAATTTTCTATCAATCCATCAAATTGCAGAAAATAGGTCAACTATCCCTCAGTATAACATTCATCTTGTGAAGATGATAGACTCTTCATATTACTTTCTAATTTTTGGATTCCTTTTTCGAATTGTTCTAGGTACGAAACCAAAGCTTCGTTGTTATTATTCAAATCATTAAGAAATTCCTTTTTCAATTAAATCATGATTAAATTTTGCATTCATCTCTTCACAGACAATACTAAAACGTCTTGTTAAATACCATGTATCTATCATTTGTAACGTCGTCCTCTTCCTTGTTTGGTTTTTACTGAATTCAACCCACCATCTAGATTGATAGACTTTTGAATTCTCCACTATCTCTAAATACTTCCAAATGATCCTGATGTAAACCATCCAGATAGACCAAATCACCTTTCTTGACGCCATCAATACCTTTATCAACGACTTCAGTAAACAGTCTGGCCTTGGTATTTTTCTAGAGGTTTTTCTGAGTGATTGTTTCAGTTTCCGACCAAATTCTGTTTGGAAAAACTCGTTCATATTGTTGACTTTTGATGACTTTGCGGCTTGTTTCACCCGCCTCACTAAACATCACGCCTCGTTCTTTAAAGAACTCGTAAGGTCAGGTGGTTTTTGGCTGTGCTGCCGTTTGCCAAAAGCTAGCTCGTCGCCCCCATTGGAAAGGGTGTCTAGAAATTTATTGGCAAGCGCCTTGATAGCATCATCTCCATACTGAAGCAGGTGCTCAATCTTGGCACCGATTTGGCTGGCCTGCTCAAGGAGAGTGGCTCTAGTCAGGTTCTTAAACTGTGAAAGTCCCTCAAGCGCTTTACTCTAGCTTAGTGCTATTAAGCGCTCCCTGATCTCAGCTCCACCGATAAAGAGACTGGCAATCTCAAAGATATATTGGCCATAAATAGAAAAATCGCCACTGGTTAAATCCTTGAAATCTGATTTCTATCTGAGAGGCCACATTACGGGAGTTTTCCGCCATCTCACGCACTTCTGGAATGGCGAATTCAAAAACTGTCAAGGGACTATTAGCTACCACAGCCCCTAAAGCTAGTCTCCCTAAAGCCAGTCCATTGTCAATCGTCCCCTGCCAGTCCTCCAGCATCCACTGTGGGCTCTCCTGACCACTCAGGAAATCCGATGCAATTTCTAAGCCAGATACAGCTAACTGACCTAGGTCTACAACACCAATCGCAACTGTGCTGACCATCTTTCCTGCCTCCCAAAAGTACCCCTTCCATAGTAAGGAGAGCTTCTCGAACAACTGGTATTGGGAGCCCCTTAGTTCCTTCTATAACCTTCTCCCACCACGAACCAACTGTATTCTGATACGGTACTAATTGCACTCTGAATCGGGTGATTTTTTGCCCACTCGTCTTTTTTCTTCTTGGCTTCTTGATTCGCCTGAAGTCGGGCATTTTTCTTGGCTTCTTTAATCCGGTTATCTATCTGCTTAATAACCCTACTAAAAGTCATCCTGGGCTACAAAATCACTATAGGCGAATGTCCTCATAGTCCATCATCCGAGTTTGCTTAGCACTATCTAGTTGTTGTCCGATAAGATTCAGAAGCATTTCTGTTAAACTATCAGAGTTAGCCATTTCAAACGCACCAACATTAGTCTGAATGCTCTGAAGATGGGTTTTTAGAGTGCTACTCTTCGTATAATACTCCGCACTGGATGGCACCTTGAGCGAGATCAAATCAGAAATAGAGTAATAAGTGCTTTGCATATCAGCCATTATGGCTCCGTGATCAAGCTCTTTTTGAGAGAATTGTTCCTGAAGATGATAGTGTACTCCCATCCAATATTGCTTTCGTATCCGTCTCACCTGTTGTCGTCTGAAAAGTCTTGGATAGTCTGACTATACTCGCACCCCCAGCAGGTCAAGCTATCATTCTAGTCCCATAGCGACTGGAACATGTATATGATTGATCTCATTAGTAATAGCCTCACCGACTGATCCGTATATACTTTTACTAGAGATGATATAATTCAGACTAGTTTTAGCACCACTGAGCTCTTTTTGAGCCTGTTCCGCCATTTTTACATATCTGTCTCGTGTGTGATAGATTTCATCCATTTCGATATGAAACTCATTCATCACCCTCCTTAATCATAGGGGCATAGTAGCGCACCATATCTTCTGTACGCATAAAAGCTGTCGAGACCTGTTGGTGAGAGAGCTGAGTAGCTCTTAGGACATCGTCAGCAAATTTTTCCTCCAGCTCGTCCGTATACCCAAGCTGGACTGAATGCTCTATCATCATATTACTTACCAGAATAGGCTCAGTTCCTGGCATTTCTCCGAAGGGCCAGAGGCGACCGACATAATCTACAATATAATCCTCAAAGCCTTCTCTCAGTGGGACTTTCCTTCCTGTCAAGCTAACCAATGCGCCTGGACCATTAGACAGCTGAGAGCGTAAAGGCTCTGGCAATAGCTCCAAGTCTAGTGCGACCACAGTTCCTACAGGATAGATCGGACTGTAGACACTGTCAATGATTCCCAAATAATCCAATAGTTCTGCGATGCTAAATTCCTGTACCAAGTTTAAATAATAAAGATTACAAGTCTTTCCTTCATAATCAAATTCACCTGTCAAGGTCGCACCGAAAGTTGGCTTGTATTCAAAGCTTGATTCTAAATTTCGTAGGGATTTATAAAGTGATCGGAGCATAATAGGCTTTTCCCTAACACTTTTCCAAGTTCAATCATTTCAGGGTGATTTCAAATTTCTTTCTCGTCTCGACTGCTCATAATACTATCAAAAATCAAAATCTTTGTCATATTTTGCCATTCTTATCTCACTCCCTTTAGAATTCTATCTTTTTGCTATTTTCTTCAATCGCAAAAGATTGGTCATCTCGTTCAATCTTATCTCCTGCAGCCTTCATTTGAAGAGTACGATCTGTTTCATAGCGCTTATATTGTTTTCAATAATTTATTAAATTTATTTTCTAATTCTGATAATTTTTCATTCGGCTTAATGTCATTAGCAGCTCTTGGACACTCAGTAACTGAAATCTCTGAAACACTGCTATTTGCACTGGTAACAACTTTTTCCCACACTCTCTTTGTCAACTCCTATTTTTATTCATCGTCTCTCCTTTTTATATAATCGAGTCTAAGAAACTTTGCACTATATTCCAAGCGCGCCCAATTGCGCCCAGCAAATCTCCTGCTGAATAGAGCGATCAGAAATTTCTGCATCAAGTAAGGCAATATTCCATTCGTGATTATTTTGAATTGTACGAGTTACTTGAACTAGCTCAGACAAATTCGTTTCAAATTTCGTCCTCAAAGTTCCTCTAAAGAGCGTCTGAGGAGTACTATCTCCTATTCTTTGTAACTCTAGCTGAAAATTAGTATAAATTTCATTTTCTTTGGGTTAGTCTATTACGTGCTTGTTTTAAACGCTCGAGTTCTTCTTGACCTTTTTATGAGTCGCCTTTTAGCTAAGGCAGTCTGTTCCCACTGAGTAGCTGATGCTCTATTTCTAGCATTATTTGCTCTCGTAGAGATTCTTCCGCACTCAATTTTGGGGCATATCTTCCTCCTCAAAAATATTTTACTCTATTATAGCAAATGAGCAGCCATAGTTCCTCAGGATAAGGAGAGGATTATTAAAAGAGAGTGGGACAGAAATCGGTAATTCGTTAGAATTCGATTTCGTCGTCCCACCTCCGCACAGTTGAGTAGGGCTGTAAAAGCTGATGAAATCAGCGTAGTAGAGCCCACTCAACCACTGCGTCTTGCTCGACAATCCAAAGACAATTTAGAGGCTAGGACTTTTGTCCCAGCCTCTTTTATTTCCGAAAAATTTAACCCTCCTATAGTCCCTTCACCAGCTAAACGCAGGATCGTTTCAGCATAAATATCCATTGCTTTATAAAGATCTTCTATTTTAGCTCGTTCATTAGCCTGATGTTCTGTCTGCTCTGCTCCTGGGAATAAGGCCCCGAAGGCTACACAGTTAGGCATCGTTCTAGGCAAATGTTGCTCCTGCCTGATGACATGGCGGGACTATTATCGCCCGTTTTTCTCTGGTAACGATCATTAGAGTGCTCACCAATCTCACTATCTTTTGGGAACATAAAGGGCTAAGTAATCAAATTCTTCATAGTCAATTGGTAATCACTGCCTTAGCTCTAAGCTTGCAAACCAAGGCTTCTTTTTATCTGCCAAAACAGGAATCTGAATGTCACATACGAATTTCTGACCTTTCTGGATTTAAGGTCAAGCCAGCGATATTGAAAGATAAATTTCCAGTTGGTTCATCTGATATAGGACCAAAACAGGTGAGCTCCTGTCGCATCCTCTCCTACCGCCTCAGTAATAAAGGCTAGAGCAGGATGTGGAGCAAGAGCCTGGAGAACCTTAGACAAGCGTGTAAGAGCATTTATTCCTCAGCCGCATCTTTTGAGATGTTTTGGGTAGGCCAAGCACCGTTACACTCGTCAGCTGTTTCTTCATAGTCAAAACCTGAAGCGCGCAATCCAGCAATTACCTTTCCTAAGAAGGCTCCCTGATAGCTAGCTTTTGCTGGAACGACATTAAAGGCATCTCCAACCTCTAGCTGAATCAGATCAGACCCCGGCCCATGTAACTTAACCTGTAGGGAGACCTTTTTCAGCATAGGTCAGAGGAAATGACGAGTCTGAGCAAAACCAAGTGTGGCTGTCTCCTCCAGCTCATTGTACCTGCCCATACAGCGCCATAGTGTCTCCTCATCAGTTCCAAAAATGAAGCGTACCCGCTTCTTAAAGCGTACTCCACTATCTAGCAAGGCTTTGACTGCATACAAGGCAGCCATAGAAGGCCCCTTATCATCTTGGACACCTCGTCCAAAGAGGTAACCATCCTTTTCAGTCGCCTCAAAAGGGCGGGAGTTTGCCAGTCTGCCTCATCACCTGATGGAACAACATCCAAATGACAGAGAACGGCCAGAGTTCCTCTCCTGACCGATTTCTGCATATCCGTAATAACCTTTGGGATCAAGATAGTCGTAAACCTAAGCCTTTGACAAATCCCTCAACGTTTTTCTTTCTAGGACATCTTGAATAGCTTGTCCAAAAAGGTGTTCCATTTTCATTTTCGTTAAGAAACAGACGGGTAGGAAATCAAGAGTTTTCTAAAGACTCTAGAAAATCTTCTTTTACTTGATCTGTTAAATAATTTTTCATGGAATCACCTCGCATCTCTTTAACTGATAGCTGGAATGAAAGTACCTAGAAGAAGAAGCAAATGCTAACAACGATTAGAGCTACAATCAATTTTCACCAATGAATTTCACCAAGTTCTGAAGCTAATTCGTCCCAGAGCAAGAGCTCCCCTCATAACGATATCTGAAGTTGGAGCTACGCAAGTTAAGTACTCCAGAAGTCGCTGGTAGGCTGTGATAATCAAGCTACCTTTAACATTGACAAACTCACTGAGAGCGCTATACATACCCATAGTTGCACTGGCAAGACCAGATGAAGATGGGATTAAGAAGGACATTGGCAAGTAGAAAATGTGTTGAAAGATAATAAACAATTGTGATGATAGACCCTTGAGTCCCTTCATTTCCCCAGTGAAGGATTGTTGCTGTAATCATACCGTCGTTCATGATAACTTGGATACCACGAGCTACCGCACAAATCATAGCAACGCTAGGGGCAAGTCAGTCGCACCATCTCATGAAGGATGAAATAATTTTTATCTTCTTTAAGACCATAAACGATACCAATAACTATTCCCATTACTGCAAAGAGCATTGCTCCTTCTGGGAAGTACCAAGTACCTAAAGCTCCAGTAGAAGAACCAATAATTTTACCAATTACAGGAAGACCAGTTAACCAAGTATTAAAGTTTTTCAAAAAGACTAATATGAAGGTCTTTCCATGGAATGAAGCTGGCAACCATAATGACAAAAGTAGTCACAAATAAGAAGAGAACGTGCTTTTGCTTCTTGCTCAAAACAGAAGGAGCATCATCACTTTCTGACACATTGAAATGTTTCAAATCTTCTTCTCTTTGTTTTGTATACCAAGGACTTGGTTGGATCTTTTTGAATCTTATCCGTATAGCGATAGACAAAATATGTGCCTGCATAGCAACCATGACAAAACCAGAAGATAAGACGAAGGACAATCCCTTCCGCTGCAGGGACTCCTGCTGTATCAGAGGCGATAACCGTTGCAAATGGGTTCAAAGTAGAAGCCAAACATCCTATTTGAGAACCAAGCAAGATAATGGCTACGGCCGTTATGCTATCAAAACCAACAGCCATCATTACAGGAACGAGAAGGGGATAGAGTCATGAGTTTCTTTCACCCATACCATAAGTTGTACCACCAAGGGCAAACAAAGGCATCAGGATGACGATGAGCATTTTTTCACGGCCTTTATACTTCTTAACGATAGAGGCAATTCCTACATCCAAGGTCCCAGTTTCATTGACAACACCAAGGAAACCACCAACCATTAGAATGAAGAAGGAAACATCAATCGTCGCCTTTAGTCGGTTCGTGTCCAAAGCATCGCTCGAATTGAAGCTATGAAGACATCCCAAATTCCCTGAGGGTTAGAAGCAATCTTTATATGTACCAGCAATCAAGTTTCCGTCTTTGATTGACGTCATACTGACCAGCTGGGATAACTCCGTCAAGGCTGCTCATAATAGCAATGATAATAATCAATACGGTAGGAAGAAGGCATCCTAAACCCTTTTTGTTTCCTTCACTCATTGTTTTATCCTCCCAAAATCTAACAGTGCAAAACCAAGTTTATTTTCGTGAATATTTATCCAAGAAAATGTTTATTTATCACTATTTATTTTATCATATTGACATTGAAAACTAGCATCTCGAGAACAAATCTCATCAATTTTTATCTATGTTTCTATAATTTTTCAGTCTTTTTCTGATAATTGTTCCACTTTCAGACTCAATTAAAGCACCCAGATTTTCCAGAGATGTGATAACAGCCTTGCCTTCTGGACGACCATTGACAAAGGCGATAGTCGCTTCAACTTTCGGAAGCATACTTCCTGGAGCAAATTGCTCTTGCTTTGATGTATTCTTCCAACTGAGCAACATTCACATGTTCCAATTTTGCTTTGATCTGGTTTGTTGTAGTTATAAAAACATAGTCCACTACCAGTCAAGACGATGAAAAAGGTCAGCATCAACTAACTCTGCACAAGCGCTGAGAAGCAAAGTCCTATATCAATAACAGCTTCAACACCAGTAAGGGATGACCATTGCTCTTCTTTGACGACAGGAATTCCGCCACCACCTGCACGCCTACTACTACTTGACCTTGATTCAAAAGCGTGACGGATTGTTTCAATTTCCTTGATATCTACTGGTTTTTGGTGAAGCAACCTTTGACGCCAACCACGTACCAGCATCTTCTTTGAAAGTCGTCTCCGCTCTTTTTCAGCTTCTGCTTTGCTTCTTCTTCTGAGTAGAACGGCACAATTGGCTTTGTTGAGGTTGACAAAGGCTGGATCATTCTTATCCACCACTACTTGCGTCACAACAGAAGCAACATTCTTTTCGATTCCTTCATCCAAGAGAGCATTTTGCAGAGCATTTTTGCGACCAGAAGCCGATGCTACCTTCTGTCATAGCCACAAGAGAGTCTGGCAGGGAAGGCAGGATTCTTTTTCAGAGTCTGTCGCCAAAGTGTTGCGGCACAAGTTCTACTTCGAGACCATTACCGTGGTGATGATAAGGTCATCCCTCGTTTTTAATCAATTTCACCAAAGTGCTTAGCAGTTTCCACCAGGCTTCTCTGTCATGGGCTTTTGCTAGAAGGATCAGATGAAAGGATGGCATTTCCTCCCAAGGCTACAACGATTTTACGATTTGCCATTTAATTCTCCTTATGAAGCCCAAATATATGAGCTTAGATTTGATTTTGCTATATTTTATCACAATCAGGAATACTAGAGATTCTCTTTATAGAAAAAGAGGGCTGGACTAAAAGCTATTAGTCGACAGCCCTCATAGCTGTAGTATTACAGCTTTATTTGTTTTTAAGGTTAAACTTTTGGAATGTAGATGTTACCTAAGGTTAGTGAGCCATAACCGCTTTGATTGTATGCATACGATTTTCTGCTTGGTCGAAATGACGAGCGTATTTGTCTGCGGAAGACTTCGCGTCAGTTACTTCCATTTCTTCAACGCCAAATTTTTCAGCGACATCTTTACCGTAAACAGTATTTGTATCGTGTGAAATGCTGGCAAGCAGTGCAGGAAGATCAAGATCTTCATTGTCCGCTTTCTTAACCAAATCCATGTTAACTTGGTCAAGGTTTGAAAGAGGGCAACGCGTTCTGCAAACTTGTCTTCTTCACCCATTGATACCCAAACGTCTGTATAAAGAACATCAGCGCCTTTAACTAGCTTCTGTCAGCGTCTTCTGTAATCAATACTGAGCGCCACTTTCTTTAGCAAAAGCCTTCTGCCAATTCAACGATTTCTTTTTCTGGGAAGAGTTCTTTTGGTGAGAAGATATGAACGTTAACGCCAAGGATAGCTCCTGTCACCAGCAAACTGTTGGCAACGTTGTTACGTCCATCACCACAGTATACCAATGTCAAACCTTCCAGGCGACCAAAGTTTTCTTGAACATGTCACGTAGTCAGCCAACATTTGAGTTGGGTGCCATTCATCTGTCAGACCATTCCATACTGGAACACCTGAGAATTCTGCCAATTCTTCTACCATGCGTTGGCTGAAGTCATGCGGAATTCAATCCCGTCAAACATACGGCCCAAAACTTTAGCAGTATCTTCTGTAGATTCTTTCTTACCAAGTTGGATATCGTTAGCACCAAGGTATTCTGGATGTGCTCCCAGGTCAATAGCTGCTGTTGTAAACGCCGCACGAGTACGAGTAGATGTCAAACAAGAGAGCGATATTCTTACCAGCAAGATAGTGGTGTTGAATATTGATGTTTTTCAAAGTCTTTCAAGTGAGCTGAAAGACCGATAAGGTATTCTAACTCAGCACGGCTAAAGTCTTTTTCTGCTAAGAAGCTACGTCCTTGGAATACTGAATTTGTCATTCTATTATTTCCTCTTTCTTTTCTTTAAGTATTGAATAGCACTTGTATGCTTAGATTTCTTCACGTTCAAATGGCATAGACATACAGCGTGGTCCACCACGACCGCGAACCAATTCACTTCCACGGATCTTGATCAAACGTAAGCCGTATTCTTCAAAATTTGATTGGTAACAGTATTACGGTTATAAACGACAACTACACCCGGAGCGATTGTCAAGGTATTAGAGCCATCATTCCATTGTTCACGCGCTAGCAAAGCAACAATATTACCACCACCACAGGAATTAGGGTGAACTTTTTCACACCGAGGGTTCTCAGCTAAGACATCAGCTAAATCAGCTTTTTCTTCGACAATCTTAAGTTTGTCATCAACATATGTTACAGAGTAAACGCGAAGATCACCTTCGATTTCTGGGTGAATCGTGAATTTGTCGTAGTCAACCATAGTGAAGACAGTGTCCAAGTGCATGAACTTACGATTGTTGGCAAATTCAAAGGCCAAAACTCTTGAAGCCAACATTTTTCTTGAAGATGTTGACCAAGAGTTTTTCGATAGAAGCACGTCTGTACGTTGTGAAATACCTACTGCCAGCACGTCTTTTGAAAGAACCAGTTCGTCTCCACCTTCGATACGTGTATCTTCTTCACGGTTGTATACCACTCTACTTTTCCACCGTATTCTGGGTGGTATTTGAAGATGTACTTACTCGTAGAGTTTTCACGATTACGAGTATCTGCGTACATATGGTTGAGCGATACAGCATTACCAATTGTAGCAAATGGGTCACGTGTAAGTATAGGTTTGGCATTGGATCAATAGCGAATGGGTAATCAGATTCTACCAAATCAGTCAAGCTTTTTGATTCATCTGGTATCTCAGGAAGTTCTACTTTTGAACCCCAGCCATTGTTTTCAACCAATTCTTGATTATCTTTGATACTCATGAAGCAACTCACGAATAGCTTTCTTGGTTTCGCGACCACGAATATTCGCTTCTTCTAGGTATTCCTCAATGAATTGATCACGTATTTCAGCGTGAGTCAAAGATTCTGGCAGATAGCATGAGGTAAAGCACTTCACCCTCCTTCGTTGCGAAGTGCTTTTCAGCAAATGCATCATGTTCCTTTTGAGCATCTTCCAAAATGGAATATCGTCAAAAGAAGTCAGTTCGTAAGTAGTCTGCTGTAAGTTTTTCCAACTTCTTTACCAGGACGGTGCAACATAACTTTTTCAGTTTCCCAATTTCTGAGAAAACATGAATTGGATGTAGACATCTACTTTCCTCCTTCTTATTTGCGGTTTAGGTTTTCCTAAGCCTGTTTACATATATTATTCTAACATTATTTGAAAGCATTATCACAAAAACTGGCATTGCAAATGCCAAGCTTTTCTCTTTTTATATTTTTTAACATTATCTCTTTTAAGCGCTGCTATATTTTATTCTATTATGATTTTTATGGGTATTTATTTTTAGAGAAATCGATTAAAATAAAGAAAGCTAATCTCCTAGACTAACTTCTTCAAAAATATTTCATAAAGTATTCTCTTATCTGTAAAGAGTCAACTGCTTTGTGCTCATATTGAACCTTTCCCTCTTCTCTTAGTTTTTGAGAACTTGATTAACAGTCTCTCTGGTAGTAGCACCCAGCTTTAGCCAACTCCTTTCATACTAATCGGAAACGGAAGGACTTCTCCAGTTTTTACACAAATCCATGCATAAAATTGAAAGAGATTGAACGATCACGATCAGTCGCACTAGTCATGACAACATTTCTCAACCGTAATTCTTGAAACTCAAGATTTTGGATAATTTTTGTGTTACAAATAAAAGTTGATTCACATTCTCCCTTGGAAAAATTTTTCAACAATTCCATGGGAATACTAAAATATTCAATCTGTGTCACTGCACTGGCAGTGTAATGATAACGCTCGTCAAAAAGCATCCCACCATAAGGAAAGACATTCCCCTTTTTATATAATCTGTATAAGAAAAAGTATCGGTAGCATCATATTGCTCAATTCTGCATAGCCTTCATAGAGTAGAGAAAAAGCCGATCACGACGATCTCCAGCAAAAAGATAATTTGGCCTTTAGGAACCTTATGAAACTGAATTTCTACAGCTAACTTATCAAAAGATTCAACTGGTAAATTCAGAAAAGCAGGATGCTGACGAATAAACTGATAATGTTCCTTATTAATCATAATAAACCTTTTTGTTTGATAATGATAGTATACCATAAATGCGCTTACAAATAAAGATATATTTATGTATGCTGTCTTACAAACAGAAAATTGCAACTATAAAAAGTAGAAAGCCAAATACAACAAAAATATAAGCTAGGCGCCTATCCAGAGGCGCTCTTCCTTCTTGCACTTTTTTAGGAAGATAGTTTCCTACAAACAAAACCAAACCAACAAGTAGAACTGCCATTTTTCGGATATCAAAGTTCTCATTTAAGCCCCGATAAATAGTAGCTGGATATATTGAAACAAAGCTAAAAGGAACTATCCAGCGAACAAAAATGCTTAAAGGTGGTAGGCAAGAGAGCTTTTGCTCATACTTATCCAATAGATTATGACTTGAGCAACATCATGGCAATTGGCAAAGCAGAGACTACTATAAACTTAGGTAAGAAGGCATCCTTTCCCAGATAAGTCAGTGAATAGCTAGGCTATCTGGTAATTTTGATAGGCCCAGACAGCATATAAAACTGGTAAAAGTCATGACGCCGAGCGCCCACCCTAATTCCTGTCTATTATCATCAGAATCACCTCCTCCTAGCGATTGGAACCAAATTAGTAGTTCTTCAAAAACAGTGATATCTAAGCTGCAATAAATAAAGTTTTTCTTCTTTTCTTCCAAGAGCAAGCCGGCTTTTTTCAGCTGAGAGAGGTGGTAGGATACCGTCGCAGAAGTCAGCTCAAAAGCTTGAGCAATTTCTCCTGCCGACTTAGGACCATGCTTGAGCATTTCCAGAATATCTCTCCGAACAGGATCTGCAAGAGCTTTAAGCGTTTGACTGATACCCATGATCAACCCTTTCTTTCAGGTAAACTTTCAAGATTTTCTTAGTCAGATAGACTAGTACTACTACTTCTACCAAGAGCAGAGCCTCAACTACCAGTGCCGGAAGAAGGCCTACCTGAACCATTGCAGGCGCTAAGTCAAGAAAAGCGTGAAGTCCTAGAGCAGATAGAAAATACACTGGAAGTTTCTCCTTAACAGCCTTCCAAACCCAGAAAGTCAGTAAGATTTGAATGAGAATAGCTAGGATTCGCTCAAAAGCCAAAAGATAGATGCTCCCCACATTCACAGAGCGAACATAATCAATCGTCGCTTGGGGATTTGAGCCAACGTCTGGGCATTTCCCTGAGTTACTGCTTGGGCTATTAGCAAAAGGTTTAAGAGGCTGACAACACCAACAAACAGAGCCTCAATAGCACCATGACCCAAGCCATAGGCCATACCGTCCCTAAAGGTCAACGGACGCTTCTTTTGCAACCAGAAAAAGATGGCCAAACGAGCTGTTTCCTCAAAAATAGCTGCCGTAGCTAGACCATAAAGAACATATAGCCAAGGATTTTCTGTACGCATAGCAATACTTCCGTCAGCCTGAGGTTGTAAAACGATGCGGTGCAAGATATTTTTCCAGAACTTGACTAGATAGATAAAATCCGACTCCCCCAAAAAGAAAAACATATAAAAGAAATATGCTTGGTCTTTTTAAAATAAATTAAAGGAACAAGTACCGCCCCTAAAATCAGCAACATGGCAATGATAATATGAACCGAAAAGCATCAAATTCCCTCCCTAAACTGTTTAGATTTTTCTAAATAGATTATACACCTTCTACCCATTTCTGTCAAATCTATTTTGATTTTTCTAAATAGATTTCAATCTAAAAATCATCAAGCTCTACTGCAATTAAAACCAAAAATACGCCCAGATTTTTCATCTAAAGCGTATTTTTATTTTGTGATTTCTATTAGATTAGTTCATATTAACCCTGGTGCTATTCATTGATGACGTAGGCTAACTGACCAACTTGCTCAACTCCGACGCCACTAATCTCATCACTAGCTTCTGTACTACCACCCAGGTAGGCGGTATAAAGGGCTACAATGTAAGGCTTTTCTTCCATAACCAAGGCATCAACATTCAAGGCCTCACGGACATAACCAGGCTTTTGATAAATGGTGATATCACGTAGGTATCGCTTATAGTATTCACCAGGGAAAGACACACCTATATAATACAGGAGATCTTTATATTTTTCTTGATTTTTAGAGAGGTACTCCAAGACTTGGATGTAGTAATCCGTCGTGGTTTTATTATTTTCTCGACTAATGGTCTTAAGATCAGCTTTTGGATTGACCATAACGACCAAACAGGTCATAGGCTTTGTCCATTCCACCTAGACGATCTGCCAAGGCATAGGCAGGGGTATTCTCCGAATAAACCAAGGAATATTCTTGCATATCAGCAATGCTCATAGCCCCATTGAAGGCCGCAACATAATTATCATGTTCACCTTGATATTCAAATCGTGTCTGAGTGATATCAAAACGCTCCTCCATAGATAATTTACCTTCAGCCACTTCATCGACTACTAACATATTGAGAGGAAGCTTATAAGTGGATCCTGCTGTCATAGGCTGTGTATCGTTCATTGCAAAGGTCTGACCTGTTGTCAAATCTTTATAAGAAAAAGCGACTTGAGACATTTCAATTCCCACTTCAGTCATGTAAGCCTGAACCACCTGAGTCAAATCCAAATTAGCATAATCATAGCGAAGACCCAAGGCATCCATAGTAAGACCATCTGTCTCCATCACTTTCTGCTTTTCCTCTGGACTTTTTGGTATTGGTTTCACTTCTTCTTTTTCTTTTACTTCAGTTCCTTTTTCTTGACTCTGACCTTCAGTAGAGCTCGATACTTCTATCCCCATCTGGCTTTGTTTTTCGAGAGTCATTTTCCACTCAAAAACAAAGAGGCAAAAAAAGCCAAGCAAACAGAGACAGGAAACAAGGGATACTGTAATGGATATATATTTTCTTGCAATCTCCTAATTTTTAGTATTATAAAAATATGAGAAAAAAATAACAAGTAGAAAAGGCGAATCTAGTCAATAAAGCGAATCAAAAGATCCGCTCTTCCATATATCTTATTTAGGCTGCTGCATAAAAGTTCGTTTTACTTTATTCCAGTTGATCACTGAGAAGAAAGCTTTGATGTAGTCTGGACGAACATTACGGTATTTAACATAGTATGCGTGTTCCCAAACATCCAAGCCCAAGATTGGCGTTTTACCTTCTGAGATTGGAGTATCTTGGTTTGCAGTTGAAAGCACTTCTAACTTGCCTTCTTTATTGACAACCAACCAAGCCCAGCCTGATCCAAAACGAGTTGTTGCTGCGCAGTGAAAGCCACTTGAAGTCTTCAAATGAACCAAAAAGTAGCATCAATGTCAGCTGCTAATTCTGCAGAAGGTGCAGTCTCCTCTGCTGTCATCAATTCCCAGAAAAGTGCGTGGTTAAGGTGTCCACCACCATTGTTGATAACTGCTTGACGGATATCAGCTGGGAATAGATTCCACATCAGCCAATAATTTTTCTAAGTCTTCACCAATTTCAGGATGTTTTGCAAGTCTTTGCATTGACATTCGTTACATAAAGTATTATGGTGTTTGTCATGGTGCAAGTGCATGGTTTCTTCATCAATGTATGGCTCCAATGCGTCATAAGCGTAAGGGAAGTTCAGGTAAAATAATTGCCATTTGCAAAACCTCTTTTTCTTTATTTATTATGAAAATGATAACGCAATCATGCTCAACTATTTTTGCTTACTAAGTTTACCTGTCGCAATCCTAAGCAAAGCAAGATCAAAGAGATAATCTTTTTCGTAAAGTCCTGACTTAATCTGATAATCTGTTTCAATCAAGCAAGCCATCGTCAAAAATGAGAGATTCAAGGAACGAAGCATCCTTTACAGGCAAACTTGACTTGATAAGGATTGACCTTGCGACCTAGATAGTCAGACAAATCAGACACAATCAGCCTTCAGCCCTGCCATTTTCCGATAAAAATCTTGACCTGGGTAAAAATACGGAACTGCTCTAACATGATGGAAATCAGTTTGATTTCATCCTCTCCTTGTAACCTCAAGTCATGAACAAGACTTCGAGCTTCATCAACCCTTTTCTTTAGAATTAATTGAGTCAGATCAAAAATATTGTCCTGCAGGGTCTTTGAATAGCTTCGTAATATCTTCAAGTTTAATCCGACCATCTGGCCTATATCCCTTTAAAAAGATAAGTTCTTACTTATTTCACTAAATTGAAATCCGATTTAATCAAGAGCTGATCAAAAACTGTCGGATCAAACTGGAGATTTTTCTACTTGAGCTACTTTACTAAAATAGGACCTTAAATCCTGCTCTTTGGGCTCAAATGCTTCAAAAATCTCTGCATCTCGTTTCAGAAGCTTTAACAAGTCTTCGTTTGCTGTCTAACTTCCTTCCGCAAAGATAATTAGCTTGGTTGTCTCAACTGGTTGTTCCAAATACGCCTCAAAAAGACTTCAATTCATCATCTGTTAAACTCCGTTTTTGGCAGTTGTGATATCTGTAAAATGATCTAGAATAATAATCATCTGAGAAAAAGGAAGACTCACCAAGTCTAATTCCACTTGCTGGGTAATCTACTTCCTTCATATCAAATAGCGCATAATTCAAGTCAGGTGCATTAAAATCAATTTGCTTCAACAACTGTTCTTTCAGCAATTCGAATTGTCCCAAATCATCTCCTATTAATACCACAAGGGAGGTAGATTGGATAAATTTATTTTTGATGGCCTCAATTGCTAACAAGAGTCCTTCTCCTAGTCTGTCTGATTTTAGTTTTCTATATTATACCACGAGAGCTTAGGATATTGCCTGCCCAATCTCATTCTTACGTGACTAACGAGACCGTTTCTATCTGCCAAGAATTCCAGCCTTTAAATCGAATAGCGCCCTGCTCATCTGTCCGGAAAAATCTTGGTCTGGATTTTTCAAATCTGGCTAAAGTTTCCTGATGTGGATGCTGGTAACGGTTGTTTTTACCAGCTGAAATCAAGGCCAGCTTAAGCAATATGCTCTAAAAAAATTCTGGACTAGAAGACCCTTTGGATCCATGATGGCCAGCTTTAAGCACATCTACCCTTAAATCTGGATAGGCTGTCACCATCTGACCTTCACCCGGAGCTTCATCCCTGTGAAAAGAAACTTAGTTTGGAAAAATTCACCATACAAGACAATTGAGTCATCATTACCTCCATCTCCTTGACCGAACGGATAGAGCACTTCCAGGGCAGAATCAAAAATAGGAAGCCGGTCTCCTACCTCGACTATATGAACTTTGGCTTTCATCTTCTTTAACTTGCCTACAAAATCAGACTGAGTCATACTCCCCTTGGAAACATAAATTTCTCGGATAGAAAAATGCTTGGCTAAGTCCAACATATCTCCCATATGGTCAGTATCCGTATGAGTCAAGACCAATTTATCCAATCGATCCACTCCTCGACTTTTTAAAATAAGGGATTAAGGTCGTTTCCGCATTGCTTTTTCTCACGCGCTCTTGCCAAGCCTCTTTTTTACCAATCTCCACCCGTCCTCCAGTATCAATCACTATGGTCCGGCCTCTGACATCTCTCAGAAATATACTATCCCCTTGTCCAATATCTACCACTGTAATCTCGTTTTTGCAAGGGATGTTTACTTAGGGAAAACAGCAAGATTGCTAAGAGACTCAGACCAAACCTAATCTTTTTGTTTTCTAAAGTCATAGAGCAGGATAAGACCAGCAGGAGAAGAATAAGCAAAGGCAGATTTGGCTGACCTAAAACTATTGGTCTTGTTGGACAAACTAGCTACCCAACGTATAGCTATTTCCAACCATTGGAAGAAGACATTAACTTGAGTGATGGCAAACAAAGGTGAAATGACCAAAATTAGACTCAGAGAGGTAACATAAATACATCAAAAACGATTGAAAAAAAGAAGGTCAAGACAATAGACCAAGGCTGAAACTCTGAAAAGAAATAGAGAAGAATTGGTAAAATCCCCAGAGAAATACTTAAACTCTCTAGAACAACTTTCCGAAAACCAGTAAGATTTTTGAAATCTAACATCGAAATAATAAAGGCATAGGCACAAGAAAGGATCCCACCTGTTGTCAGGAGAAAACTTGGCATAAGAAACATCAAGACCATCATGGTTACAGCAAAATTATCCAAACGTCTCACTCCAAATTGAGACAATAATTTTTGCACTAAACTTCGTACTACTGACACAGAAAATCCTGTCAAACCAGCATAAATAAAGGACAAAGGGAATTGCAACCAATCTACTGTCTTTCATCCTTAAGCCTATGCGTGAAGAATTTTCCGAAAGGCATCCATAAAAAGCCAACCTGCATTCCTGACAAAAGCAAAAAGATGGATAATTCCCAAACTTGAGTACAAGTCATTCATCTCTGCAAAATCAATATCTAAATCACCAAACAAGAGTCCCGTCATGTAGTGACTCATTGGACTTGGAAAGGTAGCCTTAATGAAAACCAAGGCCTTCCTACGCCAAACAGACAGCCAATCAAATGGATTAATGGACTGACTTAAGTTACTGGACAAAATCCTACTAATCTTAACCGTCCGATAGATTCCCTGACTCTTTTCAAATAAGCCTGATAGTCAAAACCAGAGAAATTGCGCCGTCCTTCTGCTAGATTAAACTCTGCTTCTATCTCTAAAAGTGACCAAGTCAGCCATTTTTGAAATCTTTCTTTCTCTCTTGGACTTGCTAATTTGTAGTAGAGCTGATAGAGTCTGCGCCTATTCTACCACGGAAAGACAAAGGAATCACCATTTACTTTAATTGTATCTGGTAAAACTAATACTTGTCTTGCTGGAGCTGGTTGAGTCTCAGCTCGTTCCGTCAACTCGCGTTCAGTATAAAAAGATAGCAAAACAGGCTAGGATAGCCAAAGTTGGCAACCATTTTTTTCTTGGATAGTGCCAGATCAAGAGCGAGCTAGAAGCAGAAAAATTCCTAGATAAGCGAGGTTTTCCCCACTATAAAAAGCAAAGTAGAGCCAAACCAAAGAAAGCACAAATAGATTGGTGAAAGGGGAAGTTTTTTAATCCACTGTGACATATTCTTTTAATTTTTCCAAGGTCTTGGCCCCAATACCAGAGACATTTTTCAATTCATCTACAGACTTAAACCTACCATTGGCTTCTCGATAAGCAATAATATCTGAGCCCGTTTTGTCCGATACCAGAAATAGTTTGAAAGTCTGCTTCTGTTGCTGTATTTGATCGACCAGGGTGGATTTTGTCTGACCGGTGCCCGATGTTGCATTTGCAGGGGTACTCGTCGTAACATCTACAGCATTTTTCTCCGACCTTGGCTACATATACTACCGCCTCATCGCTCAGTTTCTGAGCCTGATTGATGGATTTCAAGTCTGCCTCTTCCGTCATGCCACCTGCCTTCTCTAAAGCATCCTGAACCCGACTGTTAGACTGCGCCTGATAGACACCTGGCTTTTTTACTGCACCCTTAACATCTACTGTAACCAGCTGATCTTCGCCCCAGCCTGACCGACCTCATTGCTCTTGTTACTTTTTCATCCCTATGAGCTAGAGGAAGTGACTCGATCTGCCAATTGTTGGACATTACTCGCCCTTGGTCTCCTCCTTGCAATAAGATAAATCCTGCAAGCAAGAGCTCCTAACAAGCCAAAACCTAAAGCAATTTTTATACTGCTTTTGCTTTTTCTATCAAATCTTCAATCATCTTTTTCTCCTTTTGTAAATTAAGTATCACCTATTTATTCGTAAAGAAAAAGCCAAGTAAACTTGACTTTTGATCATTTTAGGATACTTCTAATCTCTTTTACTGATTCTATAAATCAAAGCATGAATCTTTGGAGCCTGTCTATGTAGAAAAAGCAGATTACCCTAAGAGAGGCCAGCATGACAAGAATACTAAGCAGAATCAGTAAAACCCAAGAAACTGAATTCTGAGATAAATGAGACTGCTAAAATCACTAACAAGATTGGAAAGGTTAGAACTGCTGTCAGTCCACCTGGAACCAAAGAGCGAAATTTTTATGACCTGACTAATATGGCCCAATAAATGCAAGGCATGACAGATAGTAATTACTAAAGCCAGCTCAGAAAAATGGCAGAAAAATTGCTACCAGCAAGAAGAGGAAAGCTAAAACCAGATTCCTCAGCAATCATCAGAGTCAAGCTTTTCAGTAGAAGGGTAACTTGACTTTCCTGCAATGAACATTTCCTTCTGATATGCAGGGTGATCCTGATTCTGTTTTGATCCAAGGTTTGACAAGCATAATTTCATCAAACTCGTGAATCATAAAAAGTGATAATAGGATAAAAGATAAACTCAAGTGACATAGCTTCCCTTCTCCCCAAAGAAAGTAACAACTGATCCTATTTTTATGCTTTATCCGGATCCCAGACGAAGCTAGCTAGGAAGCTAAAAAGAATGGTTAAAAGACCAATGATGGTCATGGAACAAAGGCCAATAAACGGTATCGCACGCCATAAGATGTTTGGTGCTTTTAGCTTTTTGATAAGGAGTCACTTCAGCATCTAACTGATCAAATTCAGCTTGAATCCGTCTCGCCACTTCTTCAATTCCTGCATCATCCATTCGCTTAATATCAGAAATATCAATTGGATTGCAAAATTCATATCCACCCGTTGACCAGAAGCTAATCCCTTAAGAGACATGGGACCAGCGTAAATAGCTGGCATAATCCGAACCTTGGCCATTTTTGGCAATAACAGCGACACCACCCTTAACATCCGTTGAATGGCGACTACCACTTGGAAACATGATTAAAGAACGATTGCTCTTTTTCAGCATATTGACTGGATATTTGATAGCTGAAGGTCCAGGATTTTCACGATCAATTGGAAAAAGCGCCACACATCCGAATCCACCAGCCAAAAATGCGATTCTTAAACAATTCTTTTTAGCCATAAAGATGAATTGCTTAGGCTTGGTAGCAAATGCCATATAAACAGGATCCCACCAGGTTCTGTGTGGTGCAACTAAAAATATAATTTTTCATCCTTAGAAGAATTTTCTCCAAATTATGATAATGGGCGTTGCCGTTTAATGCCCATAGGATAAACATTACCAATCCTCTTAAATAGGTATAAAACATAATCACAAACCTTTCTATGTTTTCACTTTTTCCATTATACCTCAACCGACTATCAACTGCAATATTTTTCATTTTTAGTAGGTGGCAGATTCCATTAGAAATTTTCCCTAAAAAATGATATGATAGCGACATGGAAAATAAGAAAAACTTTACTGGTTTAACTTCTGACCAGGTGAATGAAAAAATCCAACAAGGCTTGACTAACGATTTTACAGCCAAAACCAGCTCCAGTACTTGGGATATTATTAAACGCAATGTCTTTACACTATTTAACGCCCTAAACTTTGCTATTGCTGTGGCACTAGCTACTGTTCAAGCCTGGAGCAATATGGTATTCTTTGCAGTCATATCATTCAATGCCTTAACCGGTATAATGACTGAGCTACGTGCTAAAAGAATGATTGACAAGCTGAATCTCATGACGAGAGAAAAGATTAGCGTGATTCGAAATGGCCAGAAAGAAAAAATAGATCCTGAAGAAATTGTTTTAGAGGACGTGGTTCAGTTGTCAGCTGGAGAACAGGTTCCTAGTGACGCCATTGTACTAGACGGCTTTTGCAGAAACCAATGAAGCCATGCTTACTGGTGAAAGTGATCTTGTTCTCAAAGAAATTGGTGACCAGCTACTATCAGGTAGTTTTTTAGCCAGCGGGCAGGTCTTAGCCCAAGTATCTCAAGTAGGAGCCAATAACTATGCTGCTAAACTGATGTTAGAAGCCAAGACCCTTAAACCACTCAACTCTCGCATCTTGGATTCTTTGAATAAAATTGCGCTTTCACTGGAAAAATCATTATTCCCTGCGGTTTAGCACTCTTCTTTGAAGCCTTGCTTATCAAACAGTTGCCTGTCAAAGACTCTGTTATCAACTCATCAACAGCCCTTTTGGGTATGCTACCAAAAGGAATTGCTCTGTTGACCATCACTTCTCTCTTAACAGCTGTTATTAAACTGGGAATGCGCAAGGTCCTGGTCCAAGAAATGTACTCTGTCGAAACCCTGGCCCATGTGGATACTCTGTGCTTGGATAAAACAGGAACTATTACTGAAGGTAAGATGAACGTTGAGCAAGTCTATCACTTATCAGAAGCTGTTTCAGCAGAGACTATCTCAGATATTTTAGCCACCTATATGGCCAGCGACGATGATAAGAACCCTACTGCCCAAGCCATTCGTAAAAATTTCCTTCTGCCCAAACAAACTATCAAACTTCCAATACCATTCCCTTCTCTAGCGATCGAAAAATGGGGAGCTATGGAAATGGAACCCTTTGGGGACTATCTTCTTAGGAGCACCCGAAATCTTGCTACATCAGCAAAAATCTAAAACCAGTACAAGCAGCCCAAGAACGTGGCTCTCGAGTTCTGGCTCTAGCTTCTAGCATTGACAAACCTAACCACCAACACATGACGTTGCCCCAACAGATTGAAGTTTTGGCTGTCTTAGAAATTACAGATCCTATCCGGCAAGGTGCTGCTGATACTCTCGAATACCTCCGCTCCCAGGATGTTAATTTAAAAATCATCTCTGGTGATAATCCAATTACTGTTTCAAATATTGTCGCCAAGGCAGGCTTTGAGAACTATCAAAGCTATCTTGACTGTTCAACTGTCACAGATACTGACTTGATTGCTACAGCTGAAGAAACGGCTATCTTTTGGTCGTGTGTCTCCTCATCAGAAAAAGCTCATCATTCAAACTTTGAAAAAGCAGGCTATACAACAGCCATGACTGGCGACGGGGTGAACGACATTCTAGCCTTGCGAGAAGCAGACTGCTCGATTGTCATGGCCGAAGGAGATCCTGCGACACGACAGATTGCTAACCTCGTTCTTCTCAACTCGGACTTCAATGATGTTCCTGAGATTCTCTTTGAAGGTCGGCGCGTGGTGAATAACATTGCCCGCATCGCTCCTATTTTTCTTGGTGAAGACTATCTACTCCTTCATTTTTGACCATGATTTGTATCGCTAGTGTCTTGTTAGGAAATAAAGAGTGGCTCCTTGTCTTTCCTCTTCATTCCAGTGCAAATCACTCTCTTTGACCAATTTGTTGAAGGATTCCCTCCATTTGTGCTGACATTCGAGCGAAACATCCGCCCTGTAGAACCTAAGTTCCTTAAAAAAGCAATTTTCAAAGCCCTGCCAAGTGGACTTATGGTTGTCTTCAGCGTGCTCTTTGTCCGAATTTTCGGTTCTTATAATGGCTGGAGCTCTCTTGATATGTCAACAGTCTCTTACTACTTATTAGGTACCATTGGTTTCCTTTCTGTTGCCCGAGCCTGCATTCCACTCAATCTTTGGAGAATTCTTCTTATCATCTGGTCTATTGGTGGCTTCTTTGGAACAGCCTACCTCCTTCGTTCCTTTATTGAAATCGGAACCTTGACCAGTCAAACTGCCCCTATCTTCCTTATCCTAGCTTTAGTCTTTAATCTTATTTTTATCTTGGTCAATTATCTCCAAGAAAAAAAAGAAAGGTCTGCTAGTGGCCAATTCAGTAATTGAAGATAGAATTAAGAAACATTCATTAAAGTTCTAACATTCTTCTGTTAGAACTTTTTTCTATTCAAGATTGAATTCGTCCTTTGACTCGTGCTATAATAACACTATGGAAAAAGCAGTATTAAAAGAAGGAGAACGGCTGGATCAGCTCTTTTCTACTGATGTTAAAATCATTCAAAACCGAGAGGTCTTTAGCTATTCTGTTGATAGCGTATTGCTCTCTCGCTTTCCAAAATTACCTAAACGTGGCTTGATTGTAGACCTCTGTGCTGGCAATGGTGCTGTCGGCTTATTCGCCAGTGCTCACACTCAGCTAAGATTATTGCCGTTGAGATTCAGGAACGCTTGGCAGATATGGCTCAACGCTCCATCCAGCTCAACCAACTTGACCAGCAAATGCAAGTCATTCATGACGATTTGAAAAATCTCCCTCACTACATTCCTTGTAGTAAGGTGGATATGATTTTTTGTAACCCTCCCTACTTCAAGGTTGACAAACATTCCAATCTCAATGAAAGCGAGCACTATCTCCTGGCCAGACATGAGATTTCAACCAATCTTGAAGAAATCTGTAGAGTTTCCCAACGAGTTCTCAAGTCAAATGGGCGCCTTTGCTATGGTTCACAGACCTGATCGTTTTTAGATATTTTAGATACCATGAAAGCTCATAACCTAGCTCCAAAAAGAATCCAATTTGTCTATCCTAAGATTGGCAAAGGAGCTAATATGCTTTTGGTTGAAGCTATTAAGGACGGCTCTCGGGACGGCTTAAAGATACTACCACCTCTGATTCTTCACGAGGAAGACGGTAGTTATACTCCGGAAATATATGAGATCTACCATGGAAACTAAAGCTTATATGTATGTCTTGGAATGCTCTGATGGGAGCCTCTACACTGGCTATAGCACAGATGTTCAAAAGCGACTATCAGTCCACAATTCTGGCAAAGGAGCTAAATATACACGTGCCCGACTACCTGTTAAACTGCTCTATCAGGAAGAATACCCTAACAAGCCATCTGCCATGTCTGCAGAAGCTCTCTTCAAAAAAAAGACTCGTAAAGAAAAACTATCTTATATTTCAAAACAAAAAGACACCTAATTTTTCTTAGGTGTCTTTCAATTTTCTACACTATAGAACATTCGTATAAAGTCCGATACTTATCTTTCATTCTTTGAGAAATATTATCATCCGTTACAATCGCATTTACATCATCCAAGCGGTAGAAGGTATAGAAGGAATAGCTATCAAATTTACTATTATCCGCAAATAATATACTTTTCAATCGCATTATTAAGGATAATAGCATCTGCATTTCCCTCTTCCTCATTGGCTGTTGTCACATTATGTCCATCAATTCCATTAGCACCAATAAAGGCTTTAGAAACCTTGATTTCTTTCAGCAGGTTAACAGCAAACTGTCCCACAAATGTCTGTGTCTTCACCCGATAGCGACCTCCAATCAAGAGAAGATCAAAATGAGGATTATCCTTTAATTTATCAAAGATTGGAAGAGAGTTGGATTACGATATTTACCTTTTTATCCTCTAAATAGTCTCCAATCAAAGCTGTTGTTGTTCCTGATCCGATGAAAAATAGTATCTCCAGCAGAAATAAGGTCTGCGCATTTTTTTAGCTATAACTTGCTTTCTCTTCGGTATTGAGCATAGCTTTTTCCGCGTGAGAAACTTCTATCAGGCCGTCACGAATTTTTTTATGCGCTCCACCATGAACACGGATTAAAAACCCTTGCTTTTCAAGATCGATTAAATCGCGACGAATAGTCATATCTGTCACATCTAAAAAGATCCTTTAATTTTTCTGACAGATACCAAAACCCGAACGGTCTAATTCCTGAAGGATAATTCTATGTCTACCTTCTTTCATCTTTACACTCCTTCTGATCATTATAAAACGAGTGGGTCAGCATACAATCTTTCATAATCTGGGGAAACTGCGTTCAAATACATACCTATTTTTAATATGCCCAAACCTCTCTAAGCCTATTATACTACACTTTTTGAAAAATACACATAAAAAATATGAATTTTAGCTATTTTTGTTAAAAAAATGTTGTACTTGTTAAACTTTAGCTTATTTTTACTATAAAAACAAAAAAACTCTTTACAAGGGCATCTCACAATTCTAGAACAGAAAAAGACCACTAGTTTTTACTAGCAGTCTCATTATATTCTATTTATCACCCTTGTTACGGATGACAAAACCAGTTTTCTTTTTCGCTAGAAGTATTACGTGGCTTCTTGTGGTCCTTGCGGTAGCGATTTTCTTTGTCAAAACGCTCGTCTTTGCGACCTTTCTTAAATTGATCGCGACGCCACCTCGGTCACGGCGATTGTCATTGCTGCGACGGTTGCTATTTCCGCCACGACTGCCCTTGCCTTTTTCCAGCCAAAAGCCTCCGCCAGACGGTTTAAACGGCAATGGTTTTTCACGGGCAATTTCTACTTCAGGAAGGGCATCTGGATCCTGCACTGTCAAGCTGAGGATATACATAGCCAGCTCTTCTGGGCTGAATTCTGTCGCTAACTTGCGGGCATCCTTGCAAATTTCTCAAAGTTAGAACGGATGCTTTCGTCAGCAAAAAATCGCGTTCAATCTTCTTAAGGGCAACTTTTTCTTGGCTTGAAAGCTTCCTCTGCAGTCGCAGGTTTGAGGCCCTCATACGCTTGGTCAGATTTTTCGATGATCTGAAGATAGCCCATTTCATTTGGGGCAACAAAAGTGATAGACTGACCTGACTTACCAGCACGACCAGTCCGCCCAATCCGGTGAACATAGCTTTCTGGATCCTGCGGAATGTCGTAGTTGTAAACATGGGTCACACCAGAAATATCCAAACCACGCGCTACTCATCTGTCGCCACCAAGACATCCAGATTGCCATTTTTTTAAAGTCACGGAGGACGCGAAGGCGCTTGCCTTTGGTCCAAATCACCATGGATACCCTCTGCTCGGAAACCTCGGATTTTTCAGGCCACGAGTCAGCTCATCCACCCGGCGCTTGGTCCGACCAAAGACGATTGACAGCTCTAGGTCGCTCCACGTCCATCAGGCGGGTCATGGTATCAAATTTTTCATTTTCCTTGACACGGATATAATACTGGTCTACCAGCTCTGTCGTCAGCTCTTTAGCAGCAATCTTGACATGTTCAGGCTCCTTCATGAACTTAACACCGATACGCTTGATAGCATCCGGCATAGTCGCTGAAAAGAGCAAGGTTTGACGTTCTTCTGGCACACGGGAAATGATAGATTCAATATCTTCCAAAAAGCCCATATTAAGCATTTCATCCGCTTCATCCAAGATTAAGGTTTCAATTTGATTCAGCTTAAGCGCCTTGCGTTTGATCAAATCCAAGAGACGGCCAGGTGTTCCTACGACGATATGAGCACCAGACTTGAGGGCCTTAATTTGCTTTTCGATACTGGAGCCACCGTAGACAGAGCGTACCTTGACACCCTTGCTGCGGCCAAAACGGAAAAGCTCTTCCTGACTCTGCACAGCCAATTCACGGGTCGGAGCGATAATCAAAGCCTGCACAGCAGGATTATCTGTATCAATCTTCTCCAAAGTCGGAAGCCAAAGGTCGCTGTCTTTCCCGTCCCTGTCTGGGCCTGACCAATAACATCCTTACCCTGCCATAGCAAGTGGAATCGTCTGCTCTTGAATAGGGCTCCTTCTACAAAACCAGCTTTTTCAATCTCTGCTAGCAATTCAGCAGATAAATGTAATTCATTAAATTTCAATGTTTTTCTTCTTTCTAAAGGCGGTGCGAAGCCACCTTATAAGGCTTTTGATACTCAACTATCGAAACATACCAAGCACTTGTCGCTTGCTAAATCTCGATTTTCTGAGAGTATTCGCTCTTCTCTTCATAAATATGGTCTCTCAAGTCCAGGCACTAAAAAAGCGCCGACTCGGTCGCTAGTTCCCACTGAATAGAAAAACTGTATTTCTGCAACTAATCTAGTATACCACAAAAGCACCTAAAAAGATAGGACTTGGCTGTAAAAATATTTTATTAGAGATTCTTTTGTAAAAATGAAAACTTGAAAATCATTTTCAAAAGCATTATAATCTCACAAAGAAGAAAGGAGACAGGTATGAATAAATTTTTACGAGTGATTTTCATTTTTGCTGTTCTTAGCTATGCTGGGCGCAGCAATGATCCAGATTTTCCAACCCCAGCTCTTGGGCAATGAGTCCATCTATGGCCTAGCTCCCTACTGGCAGCGGGAAATTGGTTTCTGGAATCTGGCTATTCTGCCTTTAGTTATTGCCACTAGCATAAAGTATGATTGGTTCTATCTGCGTATGACCTTGCTAGCACTGATCCTGGGTGGGCTGGGCTTTGGCACCAACCATCTGCTAGGCTATCTGGAAAAGGCGAATCAAGCCAATCTACTGGGCTGGATTGAAAATTATCTGCTAGTCTTTTGCTGGATCATCGGTTGGGGACTGGAATATCGAAAAAGACAAAAAAGTGATGAAGAGACTGTCTAGATAGGCAGTTTCCTCATCGCTTTTTTCTTCATTATGGGCACTTTTCTATATTAGCCAGCAGCTCCTCAGCAAATTGACTAGTGGTCAAAGCTGCTACTCCTTCCAGCTGACTGGCAAAATCGCCTGTCACTTTTTGCTCAAAGAGAGCCTTCTCAATGGCCTTAGTCAGGAGATGAGAAACCTCCGTCCAACCAATGTAATCAAAGAGCATGGCCCCTGATAAGAGAAGAGAACAAGGATTAGCCCTGTTTTGACCCGCTATATCTGGCGCCGTCCCGTGAGTAGCCTCAAAAATAGCATGACTAGTCTCGTAATTGATATTGGCCCCTGGCGCAATACCAATTCCTCCCACCTGAGCAGCCAAGGCATCGCTGGCATAATCACCGTTTAGATTGGTCAAAGCAACGACGTCAAATTTTTTCTGGAAAAAGCAAAATCTGTCTGCAAAAATTATCCGCAATGACATCCTGGATGATTAGTTTCTAGAAGCTAACTCATTCGCATACTCTCTTTGAGCTGGTTCATAGCCCCATTTCCGAAAAACCACCTTCTGTAAATTTCTGGATATTGCCCCTTGTGAACCAGAGTTACCCGGCTCAGTCCTTTGGCTAGGGGCATAGTCAACAGCCCCTGTATCAGTCGCTCACTGCCCTGCTTAGAGATAGGCTTAATTCCAATAGCAGAGCTTTCTGGGAAGCGAATCTTGTAAACCTGCATATCCTCTTGCAGGAAATCGATAACTTTTTTGACTGCAGCCGTTCCACTCTCCCACTCAATCCCCTGCATAGATATCTTCTGTATTTTCCCGAAAAATCGTGATATCTGTCTTCTCTGGGTACTTGAGCGGACTGGGAACTCCCTTGAAATAACGAACCGGTCAGCAGGCAGGCATAGAGATCCAATTCTTGTCTCAGCGCGACATTCAAGGAACGAATCCCTTCTCCGACTGGGGTTTCTAGTGGCCCCTTAACAGCTACCAGACAATCCTTAATCGTTGCCAGAGTTTCATCTGGTAGCCAGTCACCTGTCTGGTCTGTCGCTCCAGCCAAAACTTCCTTCCAAACAACCTTTCTCTGGCCACCATAAGCCTTTTCTACAGCCTTATCAAAGACCAACTGAGCATTTCGCCAGATATCAACTCCAATCCCATCACCCTGGATGTAAGGAATAATCGGAGCATCCGGCACCTGCAACCGCCCTTTCTCAAACAAAATCTTATCTGGCATTTTATCTCCTTCCAATGGGAAGATACTCCAAACCTTGAGCACCAATATAGTTAGAACGTGGCCGAATCAGCTTATTGTTCTTGCGCTGTTCCTGAATATGAGCAATCCAGCCAGCCACCCGACTCATAGCAAAAATCAGGGTGTAGATACTGCTGTCAATGCCCAATACATGGTAAACTGTAGCCGAATAAAAATCGACATTCGGTATCAGGTGCTTGGTATGCTTCATATAGGCTTCAATTTCCTCTGAAAGCTGATACCAGACCTCATCCTTAGTTCCCTGCGTCAAGTCCTTGGCCATTTGACGCAGGTATTTTTCACGCGGATCTTGAGTCTTGTAAACTCGATGACCAAAGCCCATAATCTTCTCATGAGAGGCCAGTTTGCGGTCTAGATAGGCCTGGCAATTCCCTTCTGCTCTGATCTCTTTCAGCATATCAAAGACACATTCATTAGCACCGCCATGAAGCGAGCCCTTGAGCGCTCCAACAGTCGCTGTCACACAGGAATAAATATCGGTCAAGGTTGAGGCGCAGACACGAGACGCAAAAGTTGAAGCATTGAGTTCATGATCGGCATGGAGCACCAAGGCACAGTTAAAGGCTTTGACTTCAAGCTCACTCGCCTCTTGTCCTTTGAGCATATAGAGGAAATTAGCCAGCCCAAATCCTCCCAGTAGCTTACCGAGTCTGACCTGACCTCAGTCTGGCAAAAGCCGCAATAATAGTCGGCATCTTTGCCATAAGTTGGATGCTCTGCTCATAGGTCGCTTCTAGAGATGCCTCCTCAGCATGGACATTATAAACGCCCAAAAAGACTGACTCGTTGAGCGCAAGACACTCATGGGATGAAGGTGCTTGCGGGACTGGATAAGGATGCACTGCTCCACCGCATCGCTAATGGCATAATTAGCTCGCAGATCTTCTTCAAAAATACTTGAGCTCAATTTGAGTTGGCAAATGCAAATGCCACAGCAGATAAATCACCTCTTCAAAACTCGCGTGGTGCTCTACCAATTCAGAAATATTGTAGCCTGCATAAGACAAAGAATCATCCACAATCTGGCTAATCCGAGTATCACAGGCAATGGTATCTTTCAAACCGTCCGTCTGACTCATGCTCACACCTCCTCTAATTTCTTTCTAACGACCATGGGCAAAAATCCCACCATTTTCATAGTAACGGATATCCGCCTCTGCATCAAAAACGCAGACGAGCTTGAAAAACTATTTCTTCAGTACCCTTACGAGCTACCACGTCAACCAGCTGGCCAACTTGCGGGTTCTGTGGCAGATTAATGTCGAAAGTCTCCTTGCCTGTTAAGCCTAGACTATCCGCATTTTCACCCTCTAGATACTGCAGAGGAAGAATCCCCATCATGACCAGATTGGACCGGTGGATACGCTCAAAACTCTCTGCCAGCACCACCTTGACACCCAAAAGATTAGCTCCCTTAGCCGCCCAATCACGGCTGGACCCCATACCATAGTCTTTGCCAGCTAGGACAATGGTGTCAATTTGCTCTTCCTTGAGCGCATGAGTGCACTCATAAATAGCAAACGAATCTCCTTTATAATCTGTGTAACCACCAATTTTCCCATCCGCCAATTCATTTTTAATACGAATATTGGCAAAAGTCCCCGCATCATGACCCTCATGATTGCCCTGACGGCTACCATAGGAATTAAACTCTTGGTAATCCACTCCATGCTCCATCAAATAGGAAGTCACTGGGCTGTTTCTGGCAATATTTCCTGCTGGGGAGATATGGTCTGTCGTCACCGTATCTCCAAATTTTACTAGCACTGCAAGATTTTTTTCAGCTACTGAATAGCTAAATCATCAGCTAAGCCATCAAAGTAAGGTGGATTTTGAATATAGGTCGAAGCCTGATTCCACTGATAATTTTGAGAAGAGGCTGTCGGAATCTGATTCCATTTCTCATTATCGTCAAACACATGGGCATATTCTTTTTCAAAAAGCTGGCGCGTCACGTATTTTTGAACATAGTCAGCAACCAAGTCGTGTTCCGGCATCAAATCCATCAAATAAACTGGCTGTCCCTTTTGATCATAACCCAATGGCTCACTAGTCAGATCGATATTGGTATTTCCAGCCAGAGCATAGGCAACTACCAAGGGCGGACTAGCTAGGAAATTGGCCTTGACCAGTGGATTGATCCGTCCTTCAAAATTCCGATTTCCTGAAAGAACAGCACTAGCCAGCAAGTCAGTATCCGTAATCGCTTGAGCCACTTCCGGTAGGAGATTTCCTGAATTTCCAATACAAGTAGTGCGACCCATAGCCGACAAGATTGAAACCAAGCTGATCCAGATAAGTTTGCAGACCACTCTTCTTGAGATAACCTGTGACCACCTTGCTGCCCGGAGCTAATGAAGTCTTGACAGTATTTGAAACGCGTAAGCCTTTTTCTACTGCGTTCTTGGCTAAAAGTCCTGCCGCCATCAAGACATAGGGATTGGATGTATTGGTACAGCTAGTAATGGCTGCGATAGCCACATGGCCTGTCTTAATCGTCTCCTCATGATCAGAAAATTGAACCACTGCTGACTTTTCCAGCTCGCTCTCATCTAGACCAAAGCCTCGGACCCCGCTTCTCTGACTAGACTAGCTTGAAATTCTTCTTTAGCGACTGTTAATTCAATCAAATCTTTGAGGTACTTGGGTCCTGAGATACTCGGTACAATACTGGACAAATCAATTTCGACTACCTTGGTATAGTTCGGCTCAACCTTTTCATTATAGAAGAGGTGATTGAGCATAGAGACGGGTCAGCTCGATAGATCTTCCGTTCGATTGGTCAGGCGCATGTAATTGAGCGTTTCTTCATCTATCGGAAAATAACCACAGGTAGCACCGTATTCTGGCGCCATATTGGCCACCGTTGCCCGTCAGCCAGACTTAGGTTAGACAAACCAGGCCCAAAGAACTCAACAAATTTACCAACAACATTCTCCTGCCGCAAGATTTGCGTGACCTTTTAAAGCCAAATCCGTCGCTGTCGCAATCTTAGGTAGTTTGCCCAAGAGACGAACACCAATCACCTCAGGAACCGGGAAATAAGAAGCCTCACCCAGCATGGCAGCCTCGGCCTCAATCCCACCGACTCCCCAGCCCAGAACACCGATACCATTAATCATGGTCGTATGACTGTCCGTCCCAAAACATACTGTCCGGATAGAGTTGGCCATCCTTTTCAATGATGACATCACTTAGAAATTCGATATTGACCTGATGGATAATCCCAGTAGCAGGAGGGACTGCCCGATAATTATCAAATGATTTTTCTGCCCACTTGAGAAATTCGTAGCGCTCATTGTTACGGACAAACTCTTGATTCATATTGGCCTCTAGAGCTGTGTCACAGCCATAAAAATCCACCTGAACACTGTGGTCAATAACTAAATCAACCGGAATCTCTGGATTAATCTGATTGGCTTGACCTCCCTGCCCGACAATAGCATCGCGCATACTAGCCAAATCCACTACGACAGGAACACCTGTAAAATCCTGGAGAATGACTCGACTAGGCTTAAAAGGAACTTCTCCGCTTGGTGATTTAGCTTGATAATACATTAAAGAGCTAATGTTATCTTTTGTTACGTCAACACCATCTTCCTTACGAAGAACACTTTCTAATAATATTCGTATAGAATAAGGAAGTTTTTCTATATCCCCTCCTAGTAGAGCCGAGGCTTTCCCAAGGTCTATGTATTGGTATGTTTTACCTTTGTAATTTAAATCGTTTAGGTATTCTGCCATATTTCTACCCCTCACTTATTTTAAATTGTTTTATATTATACTTTATTATGAAATTTTATGCAATAAAAATTAAAAATTTTTGTGTTATATTTTATGACATAAAATAACAGTTTTTAAATATAGACCAACTGTACCAATCATTTTCTTTCCAAAGCAAGAAAAAACAAGCACCATTCTCAGTGCTTGTTATAGGAAAATAATTTCAAATTCTTACTTCTTATTAGCCAACCATTTTAGCGACTTGGTCAAAAGTCCCCAAATGACTAGACTAATGATAACAATATAAATCCAGGCATTCTTATCATTAGACAATGGCAAAGGAACATTCATACCAAAGAAACCAGTGATAACTGCAAGTACTGCCAGAAGGACCGAAATAATAGTCAGGACAGTCAAATTGTCATTCAGATTGTTGTTCAGGATATTATTGTAGGAGCCTGAGAGCTGACTGAGAACTTGAGCAATCAGATCAGTCATCGAAACGAGCTGACGAGCCTCAATCATTGCATCCTCAAACTGTTCAGTTTCTAAATCGTCAAAACGGCGGTAAATACCATGGCTTTTGATATGCTCTAGAAGCATGCGGTTCTGCTTAGTCGCAGACAACTAAATAGACCATTGAGGTTTCCAAGTCTGACAGGGCAAACAAATGCTTTTAGTAGTTGTCTGGCGCAGAAGAGTATTAATTTCATCCTTACGCTTGTCCATCCGCTCAACGACTGGATAGTAAGAATTGGAGATCAACTCCAGACTCGCAAAGAGAAATTTATAGACCGATACTGGCTCATGGCGCTCAGTATAGGCCTTCATCATATCAACAACATAGGCATTGTCCTGGTTACTGATAGTAATGAGCCTTCCCTCCTGAGCCACAAAGGTCATCGGAATCGTCTCATAATGTTCCTTATCTGTCGCTAGATTAAGGACATTGTAGATAAAGACAACTGTACCATTCTCGATGATTATAGTCCATGTGAGCCCGTTCATTTTTTTATCCAGAGCATACTCAATGGTTTCTTTGTCAATTTCATAATCTTGATAGATCTGCGCAGTCTGCTTAACATCATCAGAATCAATATTAATCCAGACATCCTGACCTTTTAGTTTTCTTTCCAGAAACATGAAACTCCTTTCTAAACATCTAGAATGATTTTCTAAGAACCCGTGCCAAACTCCCTAAACTGTTCTTGCATTCAAATATGCTATGCTAAAACACAAAAACCAGTCAAAACAACCTCCTTGCTCAGTACGATTCATAAAGTGGCTACTTTGTCTATCTTATCTATTACGTTATAAATTGTTACGAATTAAAAATTCCCTAAAAATTGATTAGTGAAGTGGCTAGTCAGAGTCCAGTAGAATTTTGGTGCTAGTCACTTTTTATTTTGCTCTCTAATCGAAAGAACAATTGCCATTACTATAATAATTATTTTACAAGCATAAGATATATTTTGATTACCACCTACCGCTAATTGTAGAGAAAACATTTATTACCGAATGTGTCATCACACATATCCACAAACTGTTTGTCTTTATAAATAATGCGGATAAAATAAAGCAATTAGTCAACAATCCAAGCAAAAATCCAAATGCCTGTACCTGCAGTAATGTGCCTTCAATGTAGAAATAAGAAAAATGCCATATGCCCCATGGAACAAAAGTAAATAAAGTTGAACTAATATAACTATGGCGTTCCATCATAATTGGTTGAAAAACATATCTCCAACCTACTTCTTCAATTCCACCAAAAAGGATTGCTTTAAGAAATAAGATAATAGGAATATACCACGTATTAAACGCTAATTCCCCATCAAATGCAACATAGCAAAAATCCAAAAACAAGAACACAATAACGAATAAATAACTGCCTCTGTTTTGCTTTATAGCGAAAAAATCCTTTAATATTTTCTTCGTACTGTACTTTTTGTATCTAACAGCAATAATAGTTCCCCATAGAGCAGATGAAACGCCACCTATTCCAATAACAACTATTCCCATTGGCGTCGTATAATATATAACCATACCCAAAAGACGCAATACAAAAACTATAACAGATAGCAACCATATTTGACCTAGGGTCCCTAATAAATAAAGGAAGATCGCTTTTTTTCGACTCATAACTTTACCCTAAATTTTAATTTACCTATTTCTATCTTTTAACTGATTTTAGTTGCAATATAAGTTTTAATATTCAGTCTCATAAAGCCTACCAGAGCCATTCGTATCTTCATATATATATCAAGTAAAGTGAACCCTGCCTTCAACTGTCCACCCTATCTGCTCTGTTATATTGTAAGAAAATTGCATTCCTGCATTTTCTTTAATCATCTACTCTTTAGTCGCCTTTGTCTTTTTAATGAATTAAAAGTGCATTTTCCATATAATTTCTTTTTCCTCATTATCCACAATATAGTTGACTTTATTAATTATATTCCTTCTATTAATTACAACATGAAATCAAACAAATAGAGTCAAATCACTCGACAAAATTAGTAAGATAGCTAGACAATCACCATAGCGATTGCCATCAACTGATTAGCAACTTTTGATTCAGATTCAGTCAATGAATCAGCCTAAATCAGGCAAATAATCCGTTACGACACGGAGTTTAGCAAATCGATTTTGTTGCCAAACGCAGTTAGTAAGGTACTTAGCCATGGTCCCATAGGGCATGGCGTAGATTGCTTAGACTACTATGTGTACAAGTAATCTTAGTACGTTACATCTTCTCTTCCAATTTGACATCCGGATACTTATCTGCAAACCAGCGCAGGGCAAAGTCGTTTTCAAAGAGGAAGACTGGCTGGTCAAAGCGGTCTTTGGCTAGAATGTTTCGACTAGATGACATACGCTCGTCCAGGTCATCTGGAGAAATCCAGCGAACAGTCTTTTTACCCATTGGGGTCATGACTACCTCCGCATTGTACTCACCTTCCATCCGGTGCTTGAAGACCTCAAACTGGAGCTGACCGACAGCGCCTAGCATATACTCACCAGTCTGGTAATTGGTATAAAGCTGAATCGCTCCCTCTGTACCAGCTGTTCAATCCCCTTGTGGAAGGATTTTTGTTTCATGACGTTCTTAGCAGAAACTTTCATGAAAATTTCAGGAGTAAAGGTTGGTAACGGTTCAAACTCAAACTTATTTTTTCCAACCGTCAAGGTGTCTCCAACTTGATAAGTACCGGTATCATAAACCCCTGATAATATCACCTGCTACGGCATTAGTGACATTTTCACGACTTTCCGCCATAAACTGAGTGACATTAGATAGTTTGGCACTCTTCCCAGTACGAGGCAGATTGACACTCATACCGCGCTCAAACTCACCTGAAACGATACGAACAAAGGCGATACGGTCACGGTGACGAGGGGTCCATGTTGGCTTGGATTTTAAAGACAAAACCTGAGAAATCTTTGTCATAAGGGATCGACAATTTCGCCATCTGTTTTCTTGTGACCATGTGGTTCTGGAGCAAATTTCAAGAAAGTTTCAAGGAAGGTCTGTACCCCAAAGTTGGTCAAAGCTGAGCTGAAGAAGACCGTGTCAAGTCACCTGCAAAGAATGGCTTCTTCCGAAAAACTCATTTCCTGCTTCATTTAGAAGTTCAATATCCTCTTTCACTTGCTCGTAGAAAGGATTGCTACCAAAAAGCTTATCCCCATCTTCTAGACTAGCAAAACGCTCATCACCTTTATAAAGTTCCAAGCGTTGGTTATAGAGGTCATACAAGCCCTCAAAAGCTTTCCCCATCCCGATTGGCCAGTTCATAGGGTAGCTAGCAATGCCCAAGACTTCTTCCAGTTCTTGTAAGAGGTCTAGTGGCTCACGTCCGTCACGGTCCAGCTTTGTTCATAAAGGTAAAGACTGGAATGCTACGGTGTTTTAACAACCCTCGAACAATTTCTTGGTTTGGGCCTCGATACCCCTTTGGCAGAGTCCACGACCATGACCGCGTGCATCCACTGCCATCAAGGTCCGATAAGTATCTTCTGAGAAGTCCTCGTGCCCTGGTGTGTCGAGGATGTTCACGCGCTTACCATCATAGTCAAATTGCATAACAGATGACGTGACCGAAATCCTACGTTGTTTCTCAATATCCATCCAGTCCGACTTGGCAAAAGTCCCTGTTTTCTTTCCTTTAACTGTACCAGCCTCACGAATCTCACCCCTCAAAGTAGAGCAACTGCTCAGTGATGGTTGTTTTCCCGGCGTCCGGGTGGGAGATGATGGCAAAAGGTACGACGTTTCTAATTTCTTCTTGTAAATTCATTTTCTTCTCTTTCTCTCATTTTAGGATAATGATGAATGTTCATTTTTTCTTCTATTTTTACATCGGAATGGCCCAATCCTTTCAACCTACCTATTATAGCGGATTTAAGCCTTTTTCAATTATCTAGAAAAGATAAAAATCGCCCTTTCGAGCGATTCTATCCATTTTGTCAATAAAATTTCCCTTAAAACCTGACAATGAAACTACTAAAGAGGAAAATAGCAAAGATTATGATTAAAACCAGTAAATAGAGCAGACGTTTTTTTCTGGCTTCCAGTTCTTCTTTTTCTTCGCTTGTCATGGAAAAACAGCTTTGTTCCGTTTCAAGAGATAGAGGATTAAATCTTCTTCTATCTTCATTTCACTCTTTTCCCGCCTAAAATCTAGCAATCTTTTTGACATTGGCTTACATCATAGACAATTCTTGTAAAATTTTTCTCATTCTGTGATTTTATCTTAAACTATATTTACAATGTAGATAATGCAAAGAGGGGAACCTTTCCGATTCTCCCTCAATGATATTTGTTATTAAAGCGAGTTTTAAATCGCATTTTTATCTAAGCCCATTTTACGTTGAACAAACTTAACAATTTCTACGATGATAATCATAGAGAAGCTACCCAAGAGGACAACAGCCCATTGTGATAAGTCTAGCTTGGTAACATGGAAGATGCCTTCTAATGGATCAATAACAATAGTTGCCGCCAATAAAATAAATGAAACTAAGATTGACCAGTTGAAAGTTTTAGACTTAAATGGACCAACTGTTAAAATAGACTGGTAAACAGATTTTACATTATAAGCATGGAAGAGCTGAATCAATCCAAGAGTTGCAAAGGCCATAGTAAGGGCATCTGCGTGAATAGCTGCATGATCTCCCGCATGAACTGGATTCGCAATAGCATATCCATAAACAGACAGAACCAATGCTCCTTGTAAGACACCTTGATAAATGATAGAACTCAAGACACCACCTGAGAAGAAGCTAGACTTACGTCCACGTGGTTTATGAGTCATGACACCGGGTTCAGCTGGCTCAACACCAAGAGCGATAGCTGGGAAGGTATCCGTTACTAGGTTAATCCAAAGCAAGTGAACTGGCTGCAAAACATCCCATCCAAATAAGGTGGCTAGGAAGATGGTTAAAACTTCAGCAGTATTAGCTGAAAGGAGGTATTGGATAGTCTTTTGAATATTAGAGAAGACCTTACGTCCTTCCTCTACGGCAACGATAATAGTAGCAAAGTTATCGTCAGCTAGGATCATGTCAGAAGCACCCTTAGATACCTCTGTACCGGTAATCCCCATGCCAATACCAATATCCGCTGTCTTCAGAGCTGGGGCGTCATTGACACCATCACCTGTCATAGCTACGACCTTACCTTGATTTTGCCAAGCTTTGACGATACGAACCTTGTGCTCTGGAGAAACACGCGCGTAGACCGAATATTGGCCAACCACTCTTTCAAACTCTTCGTCTGAAAGTTCGTTGAGCTCAGCACCTGTCAATACATGGTCTTCAGAATCATTTTCATCAATGATTCCTAGACGCTTGGCAATTGCTTCAGCCGTGTCTTGGTGGTCACCAGTGATCATAATTGGACGGATTCCAGCTTCCTTAGCCACTCGAACCGCTTCTGCTGCCTCTGGACGCTCAGGGTCAATCATACCAATCAAACCAGTAAAAATCAAATTGTTTTCAAGTACTTCGAAGTTAAGTTTTCTGGAATACTGTCAATAATCTTGTAGGCACCAGCCAGCACACGCAAAGCTTGGTGAGCCATTTCTGAGTTGTTAGACTTAATCAGATGTGAAGTTGCATCATCAATCGCGCAACATCTCCAGCCTTATCACGGGCAACACAGCGTTTCAAGAGTTGATCTGGAGCACCCTTTACTGCCACAAGGAATTTCCCATCTGGCAATGGATGTACAGTAGACATGAGCTTACGATCCGAATCAAATGGCAGCTCAGCTACACGAGGATATTTCTCTAAAAAGGCCTTCACATCATAGCCCTTGTCCAGAGCATATTGGATAAAAGCTGTTTCTGTTGGGTCACCAATTAGCTTCCCTTCCTGGTCAATCTTGGTATCATTGGCTAAGACAACCGAACGTAAGAGCGGCAACTCCAAGCCAAGTTCAATATTTTTTCCAGCTTCATTCAGGACTCCATCATAAAAGACTTTTTCGACTGTCATCTTATTCATGGTCAAAGTACCTGTCTTATCTGAAGCGATAATCTCGGTTGATCCCAAAGTTTCAACAGCCGGAAGCTTACGGACAATGGAATTCCGTTTAGCCAGAACCTGAGTTCCCAAAGCCAGCACGATGGTAACAATAGCTGGCAGACCTTCTGGAATAGCTGCAACCGCAAGAGCAACTGAGGTCATTAATTCACCCAGTGGATTTTTCCCTTGAATGAAGACACCGACTACTAAAAGTCACCGCAGCGATCACCAAGATAGCATAGGTCAGAACTTTAGAAAGGTTATTTAGATTTTGTTTGAGTGGGGTATCAGTCTCGTCAGCATTTTGTAGCATACCTGCAATATGACCGACTTCAGTATACATACCAGTGTTTACGACCACACCAATCCCGCGTCCATATGTGACATTAGAGTTTTGGAAGGCCATATTGACACGATCACCGATACCAGCATCTTCAGCAAGCTCTACAGACAAGTCTTTTTCAACAGGAACAGATTCACCTGTCAGGGCAGCTTCCTCGATTTTAAGAGAGTTGGCTTCAAAGAGTCGTAAATCCGCAGGAACAACATCTCCAGCTTCTAAAATGACAATATCACCAGGAACCAGTTCTTTTGAATTCACTTCGGCTACATGTCCATCACGCAGAACACGCGCTGCCGGACTAGACATTGACTTGAGAGCTTCAATAGCTTCCTCAGCCTTACCTTCTTGGTAAACACCGAAGGCAGCGTTGATGATAACAACGGCTAGGATAATGATGGCATCCGCAATATCTTCTCCACCAGATGTAACAACTGAAAGGACTGCTGCTACTAGCAAGATAATAATCATCAGATCCTTGAACTGCTCAATAAATTTCATGAGGAGAGATCACCCTCATCCAATTCATTGCGACCATATTCAGATAAGCGTTTTGTCACTTCACTAGTGGTCAATCCTCTTTTGACGTTTCCATCTCTCGCAAGACTGCCTCTTGATCCTGAGTATAGAAAGCTTGACGTTTCTGTTCTTTAGACAAATTGTCTCCTCCTTTTTATGGGGTCTCTTTAAAGATAGAAAAGAGACCTGTTTATTAAACAAGTCTCGCTATTTCATACAAGGCCGGAAATTGCTTTTCGTATTGACGACCATGTAACGGTTATTCCGTTAGCTACTCCTTGAGTTGTTTTATCATTGTATCAAAAATAATTCTTTTTCGCAAGGAATTCTTCTGGCTTCTTTGAAAATTTTTCAATCTTTTTCAAGACCAGGAAATTTCCATCCGATAAGTTGCAAACAGCCGTTCTCCATCAGGTGTTTTGAGCTGGTAATCCAGAAAAATGATTTGCTTTTTCTAAATCCAGATGATAACGCTGAGTATCCGTAATCAAGGTCTGTAGCCCCATAGGAGTCAACACTCCAACTAAGGCTCTGTCATCTTTGATGAAACGCATTAGGGTTTTAGGATTAGAAAAGCGGGTCATATTTAATTCACTATCATGAAACTTCAGGACTACTTTCTCGTCTTCCTCGTTTTTAAACAGTAAGTAATGATAGGCTCCTTTTTGAGTCCATTCCGCATCATACATTTGATCAATTAATTCTGTCTGACCATCTAATTGAATTTGGTTTTTCATCCGAATCTTCATAAGTTTTATCTCTCAATCTAGTCTTTTTCCTCTCTATTTTAACAAATTTTATCGGTTTTTCTTCTTCTACTCTCTACAAAGCCATTTGTGTTATAATAGAAGCATGATTGAAAAAGTATTTCGTGATCCAGTTCACACCTATATCCATGTGGACCACCAAGTTATTTACGACTTAATTAATACTAAAGAATTTCAACGACTACTGCCGCATCAAACAGCTGGGAACGTCTGGTTACACTTTCCATGGTGGTGAGCATAGCCGTTTTTCGCATTGTCTGGGGGCCTATGAAATCGCTCGACGAATTACCAAAATCTTTGATGAGAAATATCTTCAAACTTGGGACAATCATGAGTCTCTTTTTGGTAATGGTCACCGCCCTCCTGCACGATGTAGGACACGGAGCATACTCTCATAGCTTTGAGCGTTTATTTGATACTGATCATGAAGAAATCACACGGCAGATTATCACAAGTCCTGAAACCGAGATTAATCGTGTTTTGACTCAGGTTTCACCGGATTTTCCTGAAAAAGTGGCCAGTGTCATCAACCACACCTATCCTAACAAGCAAGTGGTTCAGCTGATTTCCAGCCAGATTGATGTGGACCGGATGGACTATCTCTTACGAGACTCCTTTTATACCGGCGCTTCCTACGGTCAATTTGATTTAACTAGAATTCTTCGGGTTATTCGACCTGTTCAAAACGGCATTGCTTTTAAACGCAATGGGATGCATGCAGTGGAAGACTATGTAGTCAGTCGCTACCAAATGCATATGCAGGTTTATTTCCATCCGGCTAGTCGAGCCATGGAGTTTTGTTGCAAAACTTACTAAAAGAGCTAAATTCCTTTTACGAAGATCAGAAGGATTTCTTTAGACCACTCTCACCCAATTTACTGCCTTTTTGAAAATTTCAATTTGCAAGACTATTTATCTTTGGACGACGGAGTCATGAACACCTACTTCCAAAGCTGGATGACCAGTCCTGACACCATCTTATCTGATCTTGCTCAGCGATATGTCAACCGAAAAGTTTTTAAGTCTATGATTTTCTCTGAGGAAAATGAAAAGAACATCTGGATGTCCTACGCCAGCTTGTCAAACAAGTTGGTTTTGAACCAGATTACTACACCGCTATTCACCGTAATTTTGACCTTCCTTATGATTTTTATCGTCCAGATGTTGAAAAGCCACGTACTCAGATTGAAATCATTCAAAAAGACGGTAGTTTAGCTGAACTGTCTAGCCTTTCCCCAATTGTCCAATCCCTAACGGGTGCACGTCAAGGGGACAACCGTTTCTATTTTCCTAAAGAAATGCTTACAGATGCAGGTCTATTCAACGAAAACAGCCAAGCTTTTCTAAGCTATATGAAAAACGATACTTTTATTTACGGAGAATAAGATGTCCATTAAACTAGTCGCCATCGATATTGATGGCACCCTCTTAAACAGCAAAAAAGAAATCACACCAGAAGTCTTTTCTGCTATCCAGGATGCCAAAGCTGCTGGAGTCAAAATTGTCATTGCAACCGGTCGTCCTATTGCTGGCGTTCAAAGACTCCTCGAGGAACTAGAGCTTAATCAGCCAGATAACTATGTCGTTACCTTCAACGGTGGACTGGTGCAGGATACTGTTACAGGTCAAGAATTAATCAAAGAAACACTGACCTATGACGACTATCTGGATATCGAACTGCTCGGGCGAAAATTAGGCGTCCACATGCATGCCATCACCAAAGACGGCATTTATACAGCCAATCGCAACATCGGCAAGTACACTGTTTACGAGTCCAATCTGGTCAGCATGCCGATCTTCTATCGTACGCCTGAAGAAATGGCTGATAAAGAAATCGTCAAATGTATGTATATTGATGAGCCAGAAATTCTGGATGTAGCCATTGCTAAGCTACCACCGGAATTAGCCGAAAAATATACACTGGTTAAGTCAGCTCCTTTCTATCTGGAAATTGTCAAAAAGACTGTCAATAAAGGTGCTGCTGTCCTGCATCTGGCTGAAAAGCTTGGCTTGACCAAGGAGCAGACCATGGCTATCGGTGATGAAGAAAACGACCGCGCCATGCTGGAAGTTGTCGGCTCTCCTGTTGTCATGGAAAACGGCAAGGAAGAACTCAAAAAATCGCCAAATATATCACCAAATCAAACGACGAATCCGGCGTAGCACACGCCATTAGAGAGTGGGTTTTAAAATAATGTTTAGCTACAGAATTGGAATTTCAGCTCAGGAACACGACGATTTTGTCACAGCTCATCCCCAGGCCAATCTCCTGCAGAGCTCAGCCTGGGCTCAGATTGAGGACAACTGGGCCAATGAGCGCTTGGGGCTTCTATAAAGACGACCACTTGGTTGTCGCAGACCCAGTGTCCTAATTAAACCACTGCCCTTGGGAATGACCACTGCTTTATATCCCGCGCGGTCCCATCATGGACTATAGTGACAAGGAGCTGCTGACCTTTGTTTTGGCTTCGCTCAAGAAATTTGCTAAAGAGAAAAAAGCTCTCTTTGTAAAGTTTGACCCTAGCCTCTTTCTAGCAGAAAGCAAGATGGGAGGAGAATTGCAAGACAAGGCAGAAACGCTTGAGCTGATCCAAAAGTCGACAGCAAGCAGGCGCTGTCTGCGTTGGACGGACTGAGTCTCTAGACGAAAACCATCCAGCCTCGCTTGCAGGCCAATATCCATAAAGAAGATTTTAGTGAGGATCTGCTTTCTAGAGTACTCGGCAGGGCTATTCGCACAGCCCGTAACAAAGGTATTCAAATCCAATTTGGTGAAGCAGAATTACTGGATGACTTTTCAGGCCTGATGAAGAAAACGGAAAATAGAAAAAACATCCACCTGCGTGGCAAAGACTATTACCAAAAACTCTTGGATACTTATCCTGACCACTCCTACATCACCTTATCCAGCATTGATCTAAAGGCACGATTGGAAGACTTGCAGGCTCAGCTGACCAAGACACTCAAGGAAGCAGAGAAATTTACCGAGAAATCCAAGCCCGGCAAGATTGAGAATAACCAGCAAGAACAAAAACGTCTCCAGGAAGAGATCGACTTTCTGCAGGACAAAAATCAGCCAAGGTGTCGCTGTCGTTCCCCTGTCCGGCACCCTAGTCTTTAGAATACGGCAAGACCTCTGAAAATATCTATGCCGGAATGGACGAGGAATACCGTCGTTACCAGCCAGCCATCATCACTTGGTACGAAACAGCCAAACATGCTTTTGAGCGCGGAGCTGATTGGCAAAATATGGGCGGAATCGAAAACGACCTCAAGGGTGGTCTCTATAGCTTTAAATCCAAGTTCAATCCGACCATTGAGGAATTTGCTGGTGAGTTCAACCTGCCAACTAATCCTCTTTACCACCTCTCCAATCTGGCCTACACTCTCAGAAAGAAACTGCGCAGCAAGCATTAACAGAAAGGAAGCCTATGACCTTTAAACTTCTCAGCCAAGAAGAATTCATCCAGCATACCTCAGCTAGCTCCCAACGCTCTTTCATGCAGACCGTGGAAATGGCAGAGCTGCTGAGCAAGCGTGGCTTCAGTACCCAGTATGTTGGCTACACTGACCCACAGGGACAGGTAGTGGTGTCTGCTGTCCTCTACAGTATGCCGATGACTGGCGGCCTCCATATGGAAATCAACTGCGGCCCTGTCTCTACTGATGCTCAATACTTGACTCCTTCTATCAAGCTTTGCAATCCTATGCTAAAAAAGAAGGTGCTCTAGAGCTCATCATCAAGCCCTATGAGACTTATCAGACCTTTGACAGCAATGGCCAGCCCACATCTGATGAAAAAGGCGAGCTTATCCAGCAACTGACTGATTTGGGCTTTGACTTTGACGGCCTACAGACAGGCTATCCAGGCGGGGAGCCTGATTGGCATTATGTCAAAGACTTACATGGTCTGACGGAGAAAGACCTGCTCAAGTCCTTCAGTAAAAATGGTAAGGCGACTGTCAAAAAGGCGAATACCTTTGGCATCAAGCTAAAAGGCTAGAACGTGACCAACTCAGCGTTTTCAAAAGACATCACAGCTTCTACTTCTGACCGGCGGGAATATGAGTGACAAGCCACTAGACTACTATCAAGATTTTTATGATAGCTTTGGACGCAGGCAGACTTTCATGACAGCCAGTCTCAACTTCAAAGACTATTTTCAGAACTTACAAAAAGACCAAGAGAAACTGGAGCCGAAAAATTCAGAAACTGCAGGAGGACTTGGAAAAATCCTCAATCTGAAAAAGAAGCAAAAACCAGTCATGAGAGCTTTCCAGCCAGTTTGATAGCTTTGAAACCCGCAAAGCAAGCCCAAGAACTAATTGATAAGTACGGCGACCAAGACCAGATTCTGGCCGCCAGCCTCTTTATCTACACCCCTCAGGAAGCAACCTATCTCTTCAGTACTCTATCCTGAGTTTAATAAATTCTCACGCCCCTGCCCTGTGCAGGAATACGTTATGACCGAAAGCATCAAGAGAGCATTCCATTTTATAATTTCCTCGGCATTATGGGAATTTTCGATGGTTCTGATGGAGTTCTGCGTCAAGCAGAACTTCAACGGCTTCATCGTCCGAAAAATGGGAACTTTCCGTTATTATCCTAACCCACTCAAGTTTAAAATAATCCAGCTTATCAAGAAAAATTTTTAAGACGTTAAGAGGAGTAAATAAAATATACAAAAAGGACTGGAATCATCTTCCCAGTCCTTTTGTATATTTTATAAAGGCTTTCGCTTCTGTATGTACGATGCTATCCACTTGGATCCGATTATCTTCAAATCTCTAAGAGCTTCTAAATCTACCTTCCCATCAATTTGAACTTCAATGACAACTTTACCATCTTTTCTCGGTATATTAACTGTATTTGAAATGTTCAGGTTTTCTTCCACCAATAAGCGAATAATATGTTCCAAAACGCCGACTTCATCTTCAGTGACAAAACGTACTCGCACACCTGTTCACCATAACCAGATACCTCTAAAAAGGCTTTTAAAAATATCGCGATCCGTGATCACACCATAAACCTGCTCATTGTCCACGACTGGAAGAATGCCGACTTTATTTTTCAACATTAGGTAAGTCGCATCTTCTAGACTGTCATATTGGGATACCGTAATGACCTTTCGAATCATGACATCCTTAATCTTGGTTTTGATTGAGGAGGTAGTTCATCTCATAAATGGATAGGCTAGTTGCTTTTAGATGGGCTAGCCTCAGCAATTGTCCCTTCCGTCACAAGACCAACCAACTTTATCATTCTCAATAACTGGCAATCGGTGCAAACCTTGTTCCCGCATAATATCTGCTGCGTGAGCAACCGTCGTATCAGGACTAATATAAACGACTTTGCGCGTCATAAAATCTTTTACTGCCATAAGAGTCTCTCCTCTATCTTTACTTTATTATACTGCATTTTTGTGATTTCAAACGCTTTCATCGTTTTTCTTACTTTTTCAAAATTAAGAAAAATCCAGCTATTAGCAAAATTTGAGAGCCTCAATGAAAAATCTACTGCCTATTGATTAACTTTCTAAAAAGTAAGTCAACTAACCCTAACACTTGTCATAGTTAAAGTCGCATTTTTCAATGATGTAGAATTTTATAATTAACCTATTTACCCCAATAAATCAGAGTTATTTTTAAAAACTTAAAGTTTTTCCTACTACTTTAATAAGACAAATAAAAAGCAAAATACGAAAGATTTACTGTCTTTGGTTTAGCAATCGCAACTCCTATTTGCGACCTGAAACAATCCACCAGGCATCTTGACGAAAACTTGGGTTTTTATCTGCAACCTAAAAGGTCCATTGGACCTTTGTAAAATGTTAAGTTACTCTGTAACTTTTCTAGCAACAACCTAAAAATGTCTCCCAGACATTTTGAAGAAAACTCGCTAGTCCGAGCTCCCATCCGCAATCTTAAAAAGTCCATTGGACCTTTTTAACCACCTAGATATGCTTTTGCGGACTTCGTCTGAAGCGAGGGAGTTCTTGACCTGTCCCGAAAGAACAATCTTACCAGTCTCAAGAACGTAGCCACGATTTGCAGTTGAAAGTGCTTTATTGGCATTTTTGCTCAATAAGGAGAACTGTTGTCCCTTGTTTTTGGATATCTTGAATGATATCAAAATTTCTTGAATGAAAATAGGTGCCAATCCCATAGAAGGCTCATCCAAAGAAGTAGCTTAGGAGTAGACATCAAGGCCCGTCCCATAGCTAGCATCTGCTGTTCTCCACCAGAGGGTTGCGGCATCTCGATTTTACGCTCTTCCAAGCGTGAAACGAGAAAAGACCTTCTTCAGTTAGCTTGATTTTTCTTCTCGGTTTGTTTTTGAGAAGGCTCCCATTTCTAGATTCTCCTAACTGTCAAGCCTGGAAAGACATGACGACCTTCTGGAACCTGAGAAAGACCAGTGCCACGATTTTCTGAGCAGGAACTTTCTGGATTTCATTGCCTAAAAATTCAATTTTACCGGCACTGGACGAACCAAACCAGAAATCGTCCGAAGGATAGTCGTTTTACCAGCGCCATTAGCACCAATCAAAGAAACGACTTCTCCTTCATTGACTTCAAAGCTGACATCACGGACAGCCTGAATCATGCCATAGTGGACGGATAAATTCTCAACTTTTAACATAGACATCAGGCTTCACCTCCTAGATAAGCTTCAATAACTCGTTCATTGCTCTCAGTTTCATCAGGTGTACCATGAGCAATCAAACGACCGTATTCTAACACCTTAAATTCGTTCAGTAACTTCCATAACCAAGCTCATGTCATGCTCAATCAACATAATGGTAATGTTGAATTTCATTTTGATACGACGGATTAGCGTGGTCAGTTCTGCCGTCTCTTGTGGATTCATACCAGCAGCCGGCTCATCCAAAAAGAGAATCTTTGGCTCCGTTGCCAAAGCCCGAACGATTTCCAAGCGACGTTGTTGACCATAAGCCAGTTCTTAGCCAAAGTCTCAGCTTCATATCCAAGTCAAAAATCTTTCCAGACAAATCAAGTATTTTTCAACTCTTTCTTCACTTTTATAGAAAGCTGGTAGACGGAGCGAGCTAAAGTATAGAGGCTCATGGTGATTCCCAGCAATCAAGACATTGTCTAAGACAGGTCAAATCTTTGAAGAGACGGATGTTTTTGGAACGTGCGTCCAAGTCCGAGGCCCATTTCTATAAGCTGCTTTGCCATTTAGCAAGTGACCATCTAAGGTTACTGTTCCTTCCTTGGCTCATAAACTCCCGTCAATAAGTTAAAGAGGTTGTTTTACCAGCACCATTCGGACCGATAAGTCCAACTAATTCACCTTCATTAAGCTCTAAAGTCACATCTCCAACAGCTGTCAGACCACCAAAAATGTTTTCGTTAAATTTTTCACATCAAGAAGTGCCATTATTCTTGACCTCCTTATCTAAAAAAGCGCGACAATGCGACTCCCAGACTAGAAGTCCACCTGGACGGAGATCATAACTAAGATAGAGCGAGTGAATAGATAATCATTCGAATGCTTGAGAACTCTTGCAAGAGCATGTTCAAGAACACCTAACACAATGGCTGCGATAATTGTTCCAGTCATCGATCCTAAACCACCAAATACAACAATGATTAGGACATTAATTGTATTGGTAAAGAGTAATCCTTAAACATGCTGTTCCGATAAAAGCCAGCCTTCAAAGCACCTGCAATTGATGCTGTTACAGCCCCAAAGACAAAAGCGCAACTTTGGCCTTTAGTTGTGTTAACACCTCAGACTCTCTCTGCCGATCTCATCTTCACGGACAGACAATGTTTTACGACCTGAGAGGGCTCCGCAAAGAAGTTCAAGTGTGAACAAAGTCGTAATAACAACAAAGACATAAACCATCTGCCAGCTAGTAAAGCCAGGTATACTTAGAATACCAGCAGCACCATTAGTAACATCTCCACCATTTTACAATCAAGATCCAGATAATTTCAGATACTCCAAGAGTTGCAATGGCCACTAATCTCCTTTTAGTCAGAGCGTGGAATCCCAACTCCCAAGGCAACAAGGCCTGCAATGAATGCCCCTAGTATCATAGCGACAAAAAGGCAGGATAGGTTGGAGATTTTGTTCCGATAATCGCAACCACGCAGGCACCAATAGCCATGAAACCAGCATGACCTAGAAAATTGCCCTGAGAATCCAACAATCAGATTGGGACCAACAGCTAGAATAATGTTAATACCGATTTCTTCTAAGATTTGCAAATGGAAGGCGTTCAGTGTTCCTCCACTAGCTAAAACCGTAATTAAAGGTAGCCAGCAAGAATCAAAGCAAGCCAGAGAACATTTACCTTTAGATTTTGCTTCATATCTTACACCTTCTCTTTCACGTTTTTCAAGGATTCTCGCAGGACAATTAACAAAATAATAATCAAAATACATGAGACAATCGCATCACGGAAGTCTGACATGCAAAGGCTGTTACAAAGGTTTCTAAAGACCAATAACAAAAACCACCCAAAGCGACCCTGGAATAATTCGATACCACCCAAAAACAGCGACAACAAGGACTTAATGCCTGCAGTCATCCCATTAAAGGCTCTAATGAGTTATAGTAAAGAGCGATAAGAACACCTTTGCGCTCCTGCTGAGTGCAGAACCAATGCAAAGTGAAACTAATGGTCCTGTTGACATTGATCCCCATTAATTGGCTTAATCACTATCTCACCGAAACTGCCCTCATGGCTTTCCCCATCTTGGTCTTTTGTACAATAAATTGCAAAAGCCAACATCAAGAAAATAGATTCCTAAAATCATCAGCTGAATATTTTAGAGACTGTAATGGGTCCTAAGTTAAAACGAACAGTTGGAATCACCTGAGGAAAAGGTAAGGTACTAGCACCAACAAAATAAACCATGAGGTATTCCAAAAGGAAGGAAACCCCAATTGCTGTAATTAAAGGCGACAGTACGTGTTGAATTTCGTAATGGGCGATAAGCCAGAAATTCAATGACAACACCTAAAATAGCTGTCCCAATCATAGCCACAATTAGAGGCTAAAGAAATTTAATTTTCAATGAGTTGATGAAATACCCCACATAAAAGCACCCATCATGTAAATATCACCATGGGCAAAATTGATGAGCTTAATAATACCATAGACCATGGTATAACCTAGGGCCAAGAGCGCATAGACACTTCCTAGAATTAGACCATTTTACAAGTTGTTGGAGCATAACACACCACACTTTCTAATATAATAAAATCGGGTAAGAGACAAACTCAATCCTAGAAATTGAATTCATCACCTCACCCGCAGAAAGGAACTGTATTCAGATTTAAATACAATTCCTTTTTATTCTTTCGTAAGATTCTAGAAATTCAGCTGAATTGCTTAGTTTGGTTTAACTGTTTCCACTGTAGCAACTTTACCTTCTTTCAAGCCAAGCATCAAGGCAGACTTAACTGGGTTGTGATCTTTATCCATTGTAATTGATCCAGTCACCCTTCAAAAGTCTTTCAATTTCTGCAAGGTTATCTTTGATATCAACAGATGTTTTCGCGCCCTTAGCTGCTTCTGCAATCATGTAAACAGAGTCATAGGCAAGAGCTGAGAACATTGATGGTTCTTCATTGTACTTAGCTTTGTAGGCATCCAAGAACTTCTTAGCCTTGTCTGTCATATCTCCACTAGTTGAATAGCCAGATACATAGTAAACATTCGTAGCTGCTGCCGGAGTTGCTTGAGAGATAAACTCTTCACTATTAAATCCATCACCACCAACGATTGGTTTATCAGATTCCCATACCACGAGCTTGATTTACAATTTTACCAGCTTCAGTATGACCTGGAACTGCAAAACATCAAAGTCTTTGTCTTTAGAAAAATTTAGTCAAAAGTAGCTTGGAAGTCAGTATCTTTTGAGGCAAATGTCTCTGTAGCAACAATTTCACCCTTGTACTCTTCTTGAAAGCTTTGGCCATTCCTTTAGCGTAGTCGCTTGAGTTATCGTAATAAAGAACAACTTTTTTAGCTTTCAAGTTATCAGTCACATATTTGCTAAGGATTTTTACCTTGAAACTATCGATGAGAGTTGCACGGAACAAGTACTCTTGACCTTTTGTCAAGTCATCTTGTGTACCACTTGGAGTTACCAATGGAACACCTGCTTTGTCAGTTGCATTATTGGTCGCTACCAGCACTACCTGAAGTAGCAGGTCCAACGATAGCATTTACTTTTGCTTGTGTTACCAAGTTAGTAGAAACTGTAGAAGCTTCACTCAACTCAGATTTATTGTCCTTGTCTGTAATTTCAATTTGTTTGCCATCTACACCACCAGCCTTGTTGATTTCGTCAACAGCCAATTGAGTACCTTTTTGCTCCGCAGTACGCATAGGAGGCAACATCTCCAGTTTCTTCAAAGTTGAAACCTAATTTAATAGTCTTACCAATCTCTGTACCAGAGCTGGCAGAATTTGAGCCTGAATTTCCATTTGTCGAAACTCACCACAAGTCGCTAATAGGGCAACACTTGCAAGGCTGACCAAGGTTAATGCAAATTTTTCTTCATCAAAATAAACTCCTTAATGTATATTTCTAAACGATATAGTAAGAATATACCGAATTATCGAAAATTGTCAATATAGAAAAACCATGTTTTTCAAATGATTACGTTTTCTTCTGTCGGTAAAGACTTCCCACAAAGTTTTTATCCAATTCTTGAATGTGACAGAGACGAACCTTCTTGACATATTTTTCTTGTCCCAAATGTAGGCTCTCTGCTTGCTCTTTTGGAACATATAGTTGGAGATAGCGACGCTTCTGGAATGATAAATCACATCTAAATGCATCTAGCTTTTTCATCACGATTGTAATAAAGGTAAAACAATTAGCTCAACTCGTTCTTCTTTTTGAAACATAAATAATCCTTCCCAAACTAGAACTCCTAATGATTATATTAAAAAGCCCCCAGTGGGCTAATTTCATTCTTTATAATTAACTCAAATTATTGTTAGCCATGATTTCATCAATGAAGCCATAAGCCAGAGTTTCTTCAGCACTCATCCAATAATCACGTTCCGCATCAGCGTGTACTTGCTCAACTGTCTTGCCTGAATTATCAGCAAGAATTTGCTCCAAAGTTTTTCTAGTCTTAAGCAAGTGTTCCATGAGAATAGCTATATCTGTTTGCTGAGTACCGCCACCAGTTCCTCCCATCGGCTGGTGAATCATATATTTCAGCGTTTGGAAGCATGAAACGTTTGCCTTTGGCTCCGCTTGATGCAATGATGGTTCCCATGCTTGCTGCCATCCCCATAACGATTGTTTGGACATCAGATTTGATAAAGTTCATGGTGTCAACAATAGCTAAACCTGCTGAGACTGAACCACCTGGTGTATTGACATAAAGGTGTAGATATCCTTGGTACTGTCTTGTGCGTCCAAGAAAAGAAGCTGGGCAATGACTGGATTAGCCATATTATCCTCTACTGGACCTGTCAACATGATGATACGGTCTTTTTAAAAAGACGTGGAGATATGTCATACGAACGTTCCCACGACTAGTTTGTTCAATAACTTCAGGAATCATAGTTTTCTCGCTTTCTGTTAGTAGAATTTTCTATCAAATAGGAAATAGAATATTCAAAGTATGAATCCATTATAACTCTTTGGTCAATAAAGGTCAAATTTTGAATCGATTAGGAAGTATACTGACCTTGAGAAGCTTATTCTTCAAAAACCACTCCACTTTCCTATTTCTTGGATTTTGGACAACCCTTCAGCAAAATCTTATTTAGTTCCGAACAAGCGGTCTCCAGCATCTCCCAATCACTGGTACGATATAACCATGGTCATTGAGATGGTCATCCAAAGCTGCTGTAAAAATATCGACATCTGGATGAGCTTCCTGCAGGGCTTTTACTCCTTCTGGCGCAGAAACTAAACATACAAAAGTACTGTGGCTAGCACCACGTTTTTTGAGAGAATCCACAGCCAAGATCGCAGAACCACCTGTAGCTAGCATTGGATCGACAACGAAAAATCTGGCGTTGGTCGATATCTTCTGGTAGCTTAACTAAAAGTATTCAACTGGTTTCAAAGTCTTCTTCATCACGGTACATTCCAATGTGGCCGACCTTCGCTGCTGGAACCAAGCTTAGAAGTCCATCGACCATGCCAATACCCGCACGTAAAATTGGCACAATAGCTAATTTTTTTCCTGCAATCTGCTTTTGAATGGTTTTCGTAATCGGTGTTTCAATTTCTACATCTTCAAGTGGTAAATCGCGCAAGACCTCATATCCCATGAGACATTGCGATTTCATCAACTAATTCACGAAAAGCCTTGGTAGAGGTATCTGTATCGACGCAAGATAGACAATTTATGCTGAATTAGTGGATGAGCGATAACTTCAAGTTTTCCCATGATTGGATTTCCTTCTTTCAATTTATTCTTCTTATTATATCAAAAAGATTGAAAAAGGCTTGCCATAAGCAAAACCTTTCAGAGTTTTTCTTGGTCCTAAAAGCCATTCCTATATAACGCTTGATATACAAGTGTTTAACAAAGGCTACACTAACCATGTAAAAAGCTACAATAATCAATAGGGAGGAAAAGGAAATATGCTCCATTGAGCGGAGCTGTTTTTGAGAACAGACGCAAAAAGGAGGCATGTATGGAGAAGTAACAAAGAGAAGCAGCGCCATGGTGGTAACAATGACAGACAAAGCAGGACGACTTTGCACAAAAGGCAGCTTAGGGGAGCGTAACATATAAATAACCATAGTCTGGGTCCACATAGACTCAATAAACCACCCAGTTTGAAAAAGAGTGATAAAGGTCGCATGCCTGTTCAGTGCCAGCTTGATAACTGCTTCCTGTTATCATAGGAACAATGATAAAGTAGAGGGCTAAGTATGTCAAAACATCAAAAATGGATGAGATAGGCCCAATCCAAGCCATAAAGCGGGTAATAGAGTTAGCAGACCAAATCCGTGGTTTCTTGAGAAATTCACTGTCAACGTTATCGAAAGGCAAAGCTATACAGGACAGATCATAAACCAGATTAAGAACAATCAGATGAACTGGTGCCATAGGCAGAAAAGGTAAAAAGATGCTGGCAAAGAGGAGAGAAAAGATATTCCCAAAATTGGAACTGACCGTCATCTTAATGTACTTAGTCATGTTGGCATAGACCTTGCGTCCCTCTACCAACCCTTTCTCCAGAACCATGAGGTCCTTGTCCAGCAGAATGACATCTGCCGTTTCCTTAGCTATATCGACAGCTGTATCAACAGAAATCCCAACATCTGCTACTTTCATCGAAGGAGCATCATTGATGCCATCGCCCATGTAGCCAACCTTGTGTCCATTGGCTTTGAGTTGAAGGATGATCCGCGCTTTTTGGTCAGGAGAGAGCTTGGCAAAGACCGTTGTATTCTCTACCGCTTGGCTCAATTCCTCATCTGATAAAGCATCTACCTCTACGCCTAGCAAGATATTTTCTACATCAAGGCCAACCTTTTCACAGACTGCCTGAGTAACCTTTTCATTATCGCCGGTCAAAATCTTAGTGGCAACACCGTACTCAGCCAAGGTTTCAATAGCTGGAGCCGCAGATGACTTAGGCGGATCCAGAAAGGCCAGGTAGCCCGTCAAAATCATGTTAGATTCATCCTTGACTTCATAGTCGTAATCTTCTTCTAAGTCTGACTTGTAGCTAACACCAAGCACACGCAGCCCTTGCTCATTGAGTTGAGCTACTTCCGCAAGGATTTCCTGACGAATCTCCTCAGTCAGTATCTGTAATGCGTTTCTTGTATTCTACATGGCTAGAGATATGCGCATTTCCTCCAAGGCACCCTTGGTCACCATGCTGATGACATCTTCATCATCCTTGACGATGACGCTCATGCGACGACGCTCGAAAGTAAAAGGGCAGTTCATCAATTTTCTTAAAGGTTTGGTCTAAATCACGAACAAGCTCATGCTTCTCTGCTTCTTTCTCCGTCCGGTTGATGATGGCCCGATCCATGAGATTTTTAAGGCCCGTTTGGTAATAGGAATTGAGAAAAGCGCGACGAAGCACTGCCAAATCTAAATCACCATGAATATCCAGAGGGTATTCCAAGACAATCTCGTCTTGGGTCAATGTGCCCGTCTTATCCGTACAAAGGATATCAATAGCTCCTAGGTCCTGAATAGCATTCCAGTTTTTGATCCGACCTTTCCTGAGCCATGATAATAGAACCTTGGCAGGCTGGCTGTGATAATCATCGGTAGCATTTCTGGAGTCAAGCCAACCCCAACGCTGAGAGCAAAGACCCTGCTTCCAACCAGTCTCCATCTGTCAGACCATTGATGAAGAAAACCACTGGCACCATGACGAGCATCAGGCGAATCAAAGCCAAGAAAATGCTATTCATATCACGCTCAAAAGAGGTTGGCTCATCGTAGGTGTTAAGCGTCTGTTCAATGGCTCCCATCATGGTCTCGTCACCAACCACCAGCACCAGAGCTGTTGCTCTTCCGGAAATAACGTTGGTTCCCATGAAAGCCAGCGCGACTCTGTTTCTAAAAGGCTATCAAGATTTTGCCCATCTGCCTCAGACAAACATACCTTTCTACTGCATCGCTCTCCCCTATCAGAGGGCCAGACTGCTGAACGAAAAATCACGTGATTCTAGCAACAAGACATCTGCAGGTATCATGTCTCCAGCACTAAGCTTGATGATATCTCCTACAACCAGCTCATCAATGGGAAGTTCTTGTTCTACTCTTCTCTGGATCAGCCGATGTTGACAATCAGCCGAGATAGATTACTAGCGAGCTCGGTCACTCCGCAATTCCTGAATAAAACGAATACCTCCAGAAATCAAGACCAGAACGACAATGATGATAGAAGTTGTCCGGATCTTCCTCACGGCTTAGCCAGCCAGACGATTGGTCACTAAGGACACCAGAGCAATTACTAGTAATATAACCGTAAAGGGTTGATACAGATTCGTAAATGAGAATAGAGTCTTCCTGACCCTTTGTGATGATATTTTCCCACAGAGGGTCACGATTTTCTTCGACCTGCTCTTCAGTCAGAGCCACGAGCGGTCTTGTAGAGCCAAGATTTCTTGCATAGGAGGCTGCAGCGGCAACTAATCTTTCTTTTTACTGTTTTCATTGGTTTCTCCTTGATGTATGATTTGATAATTTTCATACACGAGAACCAATCACTTTATGAGGATAGAACGACACAAAATCAGCGTTGGCTGTGTGTGTGCGGTTCCGGATGATCGTCAATTTGCATCAGTATCTCCTTTCTTTTGCTTAAGTAGCGGGCAATCAACTATTTACCTCTCTGAAATATTTTCAACAAAAGATACCCTGCCAATTTCTCCTTGGGGTTGTTTGCATGTCAGGTTATTCGCTTCATTGTTTTTAAGCACAGATAAAGCAAGTATTTGCCGTTCAAGCTTTAACTCCATAAGGCGATGTAATGAGCTTAGTCTTGACCTTGGCGATCAGGACTGTTGACCAGCGAGTAGTGTCTCCACTGCTTTGCGGTAGTCATCCGTATCCTTACGGTAGCCTCACCTACCGATTTTCCACTATTACTATACTCCTCTTTAGAAGGATTGTCAATCATTTTTCTTACTTAAGACAAATTTAAAACATGATTTATTTGGTAATACCTCTGCAATACGGGAGCTGGATTTCTACAACCATCGTCTCTGGCGAAGCAACATTTAGCGAGCATGACCTTTACCTTCTGGGCCAAAATCACTTCCTCTATTCAGGACGACCTTAGCCTCTTCTCGCAGCAGTTGGAAGAGCTGATCATCAGTCGAGCCATAATCTGAAAAGTCCAGCCAAATCAGATAAGTCCCTTGAGGCTTCATGACCGAGCGCTAGCGCTCCTTGGCAAAATAATCAACCACAAAATTTATATTCTTCTCCAGAACTTCCTTGAGTTCCATCAACCAAGACCAACCGTAACGGTAGGTCGCTTCTGTCGTTAAATCCAAGACCAGGAATTTCATGTCTGTTTGTTGGCCAGCTGGCGTTTTTAAACTGATGCCGCAGCTAGGATTCTCAATCACTGCATAGGAATTTTTAGTTCCAGCAATATTAAAGGTCTTAGTCGCACTGGATAAAATCAAGCTAAAGTCCTTAAAGTCAGGCGAGACAGTATGAAAGGACTGGTGCTCACTGGCCAAACAGAGTCAAGTCTTGGTGAATTTCGTCTGAGACCAGGAGGACGCCGTACTTTTGGCAGAGGCGGCCAATTTTCTCTAACACTTCCCGTTCCCAAACTCGGCCTCCAGGATTATGAGGATTACATAGAACATAAATCTTGACTTCATTGTCTGCAATGTCACGCTCTAGCTGTTCAAAGTCAATCTGAAAAGGCCGTCTGCTCTATCAAAGAATTGCAATAGTCGCTGATTATTGAGCTTGACACTGCGGGCAAAAGGAGGGTATACAGGAGTGTTGATGAGAACGGCATCATCTTCCTTGGTAAAAGCTTGGATAGCCGTCGAAATAGCAGGGACAACCCCTTCAATAAATACCAAGGCCTCTCTGTCAAAAGTATAGTCGTGCTCATCTCGCTCCCAATCTAGAACGGCATTGATCAGCTCTTCACTGGCATAAGTGTAGCCATAGACCAACTGATTAGCGTAATCATGAACAGCTTGATGGATTTCAGGCAGGACTTCAAAATCCATATCTGCAATCCAGGCTGGCAAGACATCTTTATCTTCCTCTGCTTCTTTCCATTTATAAGTATGATGCCCTACACGACATGGGGGCTCAAAAATTATATCTTTCCCATATTATTCATTCTCCAAGTCGCACGTAAATCGTCTACCAAATCTCGACTATCCTCAATTCCAATTGACAAGCGCAGCAAATCATCAGTTATGCCATAAGAATGACGCACCTCCACCGGAATGTCTGCGTGAGTCTGGGTCGTCGGATAGGTAATCAGGCTCTCCACTCCACCCAAACTTTCCGCAAAGGTAAAGACTTTCAGGCTATTTAGGAGATAAGGAATCTTCCCTTCGTCCACAACTTTAAAGGAAATCATACCACCCTTACCTGGATAGAGAACTTCTTTTTACCGCAGGAGATTGCTTCAGAAAAGCGACTACTTCTTGTGCATTCTGAGTAGAACGCTCCATACGGAGAGCAAGTGTCTTGAGACCACGCAAAAGCAGATAGCTGTCAAAAGGAGATAGAACTGGCCCAGTTGTATTGAGGTTATAGAATAGCTTGTCATATATAGCAGCATCATTAGTCATGATAGCTCCAGCCAAGACATCATTATGCCCGCCCAGATATTTGGTCGCAGAGTGTAGAACAATATCTGCTCCGTCCTCCAGTGGTCTTTGATAAATAGGACTGTAGAAAGGTATTGTCCACAATGACAGTTGCTCGCTCATGAGCCGCTTGGGAAATGCGGCAATGTCAAACTCTACCATAAGAGGATTGGTCGGTGTCTCGATATAAACAATATCTATATCCTCTGTCAGATTGTTCAGTAGTTCTTCTTCTGTATTGGCATAGGTAAAGGCAAAGCGCCCTTCTGCTTCAGCTTGGGCAAACCAGCGGAAAGAGCCACCATAAAGATCCCGAACAGCAAAACTTTGCTTCCGATTGAAAGGCACTAAAGGCCAGTACAATAGCTGACATACCTGAGCTAGTCATCAGAGCACAATCCGCACTTTCATAGCGTAGCAGAGTCTCTTCAGCTAACCCTTGTTGGATTCTTGGTCCGAGTATAGTCATAACCTGTCGACTGGCCAAACTCAGGGTGCTGGTAGGTCGTTGAAAAATGCAGGGGTGTTGTTAAAGCACCGGTTGCTTCATCTTTTTTAACCCCAGCTTGGGCCAATATAGTATTCAATTTCAACACTTGACTCATTTTAGAATTCCTCACAACTCTCAGATCTTATTCTATTGTAACATCTGAGAAAATCTAGAGCTTTTGTTCTTTTCAAAGAGCTAGATATAGTCTAAAACTATATATATCCCAACCAAAAATACGGTTGAGATCTATAGTTTCCTAGGTAAGATTAGGAAATATGAAATTTCTTTCTTAATCGATTTGCTTTTTGCTTCTCCTGCGAAACGATCCAGCAAGCGAACGCGCAAGGCTAAACCACCATAAACAGCAATTCCAACCCCACCTATTAAGACAATATAAATCATACTTGAAACACGTCCAGCTGGATGGAAAACAAGACCAAGTAGTAAGTCAACTAAAGCAATCGCAAAAATCATAAGGAGGGTTAAAAATACAGGTTAGTAAGCTACGCTTGACAAGATTCTTAGGATTAAGCCCTGTAATATCACGAATTTCACGATACATGAAGAAAATTGGAACAATCAAACCGATTGTCGTTGACAACAAGGGGCCATAGGGACTTAAATAACCAAATCAATGGAATCTGTAAAACCATCTTGACCACAACACCGTAAAGGAAATAAATGATGGCCTTACGATTTTGGAAGAGAGCCTGAATCATAGGAGCCAACACTGTATAGAAGCTTAAAATAATCGTCTGCAACAAGGCAAAGACAAAGAGGCCTAAAGCAAGCTTATCTGGTTGTCCGTAAAAAGACAGTATAAAGCGGTCGAGCCACTAAAATCGCTCCAATAGTTGCAGGTAAGATAAACAAGAGCAACATGGTCAGGGTTATCCTGAATCAACCATGCGTCATGCCTTAAAATCCCCCTTGATATAATTTTCCGTCAGAAGTGGAATCCCAACGCCCCCTATAGAAGTCGCTACAGCAATCAAAATCATGGTTATCTTATTAGGATTAGCCGAGAAGTAACTAAACATCACTAAGAGCTGGGTATTCGTATAGTCTGTAAACCAATGCATTACATGGCTGAAGGTTATCTGGTCGATAATCTGAAAGAGCTGAATAGCCGATCCAGTGATAATAAAAGGAATGGCTTCACGAATCGTATCCCAAAAGCAAAGCTCTGGTATCGATACTGCTTCCGCTTGGTGATTTTTAAAAATTGCTCTGAAGCATATTTTTCCTTTGAAAGGAAATAAGCTAAAACTCCTACACTGGCAATCATCCCGATAAAAAGCTGCAAATGTTGACTGAGTGACGGCAGAAACATAATTTTTGAACCAACATTCATAATAAAGAAGGTCGTAAGAAGCATCCAAATGATTCGAATCAACTGCTCTGCCACTTGGCTGATTGCATAAGGTTTTTAAATTGTTAAAAGCCTTGGAAAAATCCTCGGATAACACTCATAGAAGGGAAAAATCAGCACCCAAGAGAGGCTTTGCATAATTGGAATCAAGTCTTTTCCCCACCAGATAGACTAGCAAAGAGAGGAGATAGAAGATACATGATCACTGCAAAAACAGCACCAAGTAACAACATAAACTTGAGGAATTCTCTGATTAGAGTAAAACTATGTTCCTTTGATCAATCGTATTATATTTAGCCACCTGCTTGGCTACAGCCACCGGAATTCCAGCTGTTGAAATCAGCAAAAACCAAGCATAAATGTTATACCCCATAGTGAAAAGACCATTGGCTTCCGCACCATGCTTTCCCATCCAAATATACCAAGGAATAATATAAATTGCCCCCAAGAGCCGGCTAATAAAGTTTCCAGCTGTCAACCAGGCTGTTCCTCGCAACATCTGCTGTTGCTGACTTGTTGTTTCTTGACTCATACCATCAAACCTCTTCTCATCATTTAATAGCTTTTATCTTATTATAAACTTTTCCTTTCCTCTTGTAAAACCCAGCCATTAGGTTTACAATAAGATTATGATAAAAATTGAAACGATAATAGATATTTTAAAAAATGATCATAATTTTAGAGAAATTATCAAGGAAGGTCACTATTGTTTTCATGATAGAGGACTGACTTTTGACAAAATCAGTTATGATAGCCGCAATGTGTCTGATACGACCCTCTTCTTCGTCAAAGGCGAAAACTTCAAAAAGACTTTCTAGAATCTGCTGTAGCATCTGGTCTGAAGTTTTATATCAGTGAAAACGATTTTTGAGTAGGAATCCCAGTTCTCCTCGTCAATGATATCAAACAAGCCATGAGCTTAATTGCTATGGAATTCTATGATCACCCACAGGACAAAACTGAAAAATTTTTAGCCTTTACGGGAACCAAGGGAAAGACAACTGCTGCCTACTTTGCCTATCAAATCCTGTCACAGAGTTATCGGCCAGCTCTACTCTCTACTATGAATACGACGCTAGATGGAAAAACTTCTTTAAGTCTAGCCTGACAACACCCTGAGAGCTTGGATTTGTTTGAAATGATGGCCCAGGCTGTGGCAAATGAACGCACCCATCTGATTATGGAAGTATCTAGCCAAGCCTATCTCAAAAAAAGGGTCTATGGTCTGACCTTTGATGCTGGAGTCTTCCTCAATATCAGTCCTGATCATATTGGTCCAATTGAACATCCAACTTTTGAAGACTACTTTTACAATAAACGTCTTTTGATGGAAAATAGCAGAGCAGTGGTTGTTAACAGTGGTATGGATCATTTCCAAATTCTTGCTGACCAAGTTGCTAATATAGACATGATTTCCTATGGTCAAAAATCCAGCAATGCTATTTTAAATTCTCAGGCTTTTAGCTTTGAAGTAAGTGGTAAGATAGCTGGAAAATATGATATTCAACTTATCGGGCGTTTTAATCAAGAAAATGCTCTGGCGGCGGGCCTCGCCTGTCTAAGACTAGGTACTAGCTTAACAGACATTCAAAAGGGAATTGCCACAACCCGAGTTCCAGGTCGCATGGAAGTACTAACCCAAAAATGGCGCTAAAGTCTTTTGTCGATTACGCTCATAATGGCGACAGCTTAGCCAAGCTTCTCGCTGTCGTTCAGGAACATCAAAAGGGCAGACCATTCTTGTTCTGGGGGCAACTGGAAATAAAGGAGAAAGCAGACGAAAGGACTTTGGCCTCTTACTCAATCAACATCCAGAAGTCCAAGTCATCCTAACTGCTGATGACCCCAACCGTGAAGATCCTGTAGCCATTGCCAAAGAAATTGCTAGTTATATCCCATGACGTAACCATTATCGCTGATCGTGCAGAAGCTATAAAAGGTAGCAATGAGTCTTACTAGGCAAGAAGGAGATGCTGTTATTTTTAGCCGGTAAAGAGCAGATGCTTACCAGATTGTCCATGATCAAAAGGTGGCTTATCCCGGTGACTATCAAATTGCAGAAACATATTTATCATAAAAAGGCGAAAAATGATTCGCCTTTTTGTATTTTAGTATAGATTAACCCCATTTAATCAGCAAATACATCAGGCTAGAACCAAACATATCTGCCAAGGCGTGCATGAGAAAGAAGGGAAGAAGATTCTTGACCTTGTACTTGTAAAGGAAATAGTAAAAGAGGCCATATACTACCCAATAACTAAGGCCCATAGCATACCCTGGTAGGTGTGGAAGGAAATCCGAATGATGGTAGAATAAAAGCAAAGCCCACCACTTATACTTGTCCTTGACGGAAGTCATAAGTCCCAGAAAGAAGAATTCTTCATAGAAGCCATTGAGAAGTCCGTAGAGGATAGCCATGGGCGATAAAGGCTGCAAACTTATAGAAAAATCTCCATAAAAATCAATATAAGGCAAGAGATCAGGATTAAAATAACCGTACTCCCACTAAGCCTCGTCACAACATCACCAAACAAACCTACTGCTCGCAAGATCAATGGAACCCAAAGAAGAACTGACCAGCTCAGACGGATAGGAAGGCTGCTTAAAGTCAAAGCGACGAAACAATAGATAAAGAATGGTCAAGAACAACATCAATAGCTGAAAATTGAAATTGCTAGAAAAAAGCGACTCTCGCTGGCAGTATTGGTCACCGTTTCAGTCGCTCCTGTGCTGGTGGCTAGTGTAAGGCTAGCTAGAGATAAAGCTCAGTTGAGCGGTAAATAAACTGCCCAAACATGAGTAAGGTAATCACAGCAATGTCAAACCACCTCAACTCTTTCAAAGTCTTTGAGGGGCGTAGGCGTGTCAATCGTTTCATCATATTTCCTTTCAGTACCAGCAAATTCATAGCAAAAATGCAGGGTTTTTATATGTATATCCTATAACGAAAAACTTAAACTTTTATTATTTTGAGCAACATTTTTTCAGATAAGCTCCTTTAGCTAGAAGCAAGTTTTATGAATGAAAGCTTCACTAAGTAACAAAAAGAGATGAAGAATCATCTCTTTTTAAAAATAGGACTATTTATCTAGACTCTTTTTAATTCCTTCAACGGCGCCTTCTACAGCACCTTTGGCATCTTCAACGACTTCTTTTGCTTTGGCAACTGTTTTTCTACAAAACCTTCAGTTTCTGTCTTGTTATCGCCTGTAACTTTGCCCCAGACCTTCTTTAACAGCACCTTTAGCTTGATCCAATTTATTTTCTAGTGACATAGATGTGCCTCCATTCTTTTTACGGTTTTTGATACCGTTTACAGTAGTATAATCCTTTCAAAGGTCAAATATTCTGCTCACCCTAAAAATTAGTTCAGCCAGAAAATCAATCTCTCCTTATCAAAGCTGGCCTGTAACTCATACTTGCCTGCTTCGTTTTGTCGAATATAGCCCAAAATCACTAGGCTATCGACAAAAATGTCCCGCCGCTTCTGCATAAGCTCATCCTTGCGAACATACTTAAGGAGAAAGGTCGTCATATACTTGAGTGCATATTCGGGATTGACATCGCCCAAGACAGCATAGAGGGGCTTTTGCGTTTCAGAAAGAGGATATTGATGCTGCATTTTATAAAAATAATTAGCCAAGGTCAGCTTATCCCGCTGAAAATCTGTCTCTTCCAGCAAAACCGCAGCATTGGTCTGATTGGAAAGTTGGGTCTCAAAGCGTAGCTCCAACAGTTCTTGATAGAGGGGACTGTCATCACGGATAAAGGCTTCCTGATCCAAACACAAGTCCTCCAAACTTTCCACAAGAGGCAACGACAGGTCATATCGCTTGTTCTCCCGCCGGATGTAGCCTGCCTTGATATACTCCTCTATTGAGCGGTCAATATTAGCCACGCCCTCAAACTCTCGCTTAATCTCCCGCAGAATCACTGCCTCATGCCGATCCAAATAATCAATCAGTTTCTGAAAAAAAGGCTGGCGCGTCAAACGGCTGGGATTGATGATTTTAATCATGAAGATCTCCTTTGTAGATGAGTTTTCTGACTGAGCTAACTGGCTAGGGATTCGTCCCAGGCTGGCCTATGGGGACAGCCAAGCCCAAATCCAGATAATACTCCTGCCAAAAATCAGAAATCAGATTTTCCTCATCGCCAAACTGCATGGGAATAGTTTCAAAAATCGGCAAAATCTCCACAATATACTCTGAACAGTAAAAACCATCGGACTGAGGATAAAAACTGACATTGTAGGGCTTTCCTAGATGTAATTTGGCCCTTTTAAAGACAACTTCTGCGTCAATAGCTGGATAGCGATACACGTCATAAACATCCTCATCCTTCAAAAAATCAGATAAGTTTTGATTGATAACGCCCTTCTCCTGAGTTGCATGATAAATCTCACCATTAAAAAAGATGCCCACGTGGCTGTATGGGCCAGTCGCTGTTCGAATGGCTGTAGCAATTTCTGAAGATCCGACTGTAAAAATCAAATCTCCGTCTTGTAAATCTTGAATCTTCATTTCTCTCACCTATCAAAAAAGGAGCCGAAACTCCCTTTAAACACGAGGGGAATGGTCCCCTCATCTAGTAACTTATTTATTCAAATCTCTTAATTAACTCTTACAATACTAATCTCTAGTCACATATCGGTTTTATTATAATATAGACAAATAAAAACACAACTCTTACGAGTCATGTTAAGTTTATTTACTAACTAGATTTATTGCAAGAAAACAAGGAAGGATAAAAGCAAGCTAGTAAAAATATTGAATTAGATATACACTCTCCGAAAAAACATCTACTTAATGGAGAGCAAAACGATTTTTAGAAATGGATATAGAAACGTAATTATAGTGTTCGCCCTCCATTTGGTAAGATACAAAAGTTTAATTACTTCTTATCTTTTTTTACAAAGCATCCCCTGTACCAGCTACGTAAGAATAGTCAGCATTGATAAGAAAGAGAATGATGAAACAAACGTTTTGATTGATTTGTTCTTATCAAGTGAATCAATTCTTAGAAAATAATCTAGAGTAGCTCATACAAGGGATTGCCTAGCAATATCCGTTTATCAATCATTAATAACAATATTCTTTTGCAAAAGCATCTTCGTCTTCACGTTTTGCCATTGCATAAGCCAATTCACATACTCTCCAAAGCATGATTGAGACCAGGAGCGCCTTTTTTAGGCATTTTGACGATTCGAATCTTATCTTTATAAGTGGCAATTACTTCTTCACATTCCTCAGCCATTGCAACAAAAGCTCGTGCATCCGTTTTTGAATTTATATCCGCAGCTACTTCTGCTGCCATTTTATCATATCCTTTATTGTCAAAGCAGGGGCCACAAATAACAATATCTGCTTGTAATTTTGTGACCATGGCACATAATTTACGGCTCACTTCTTCTTTGTTTTCTTTGTAGTAGCCGTCTCCAGAGTACAAGCAAGCCAAAACATTAGCATTTACTCTTTTAAAATAGGGTTCCATCATAATGGCCGGACCAACGACTCCCTTGTTTAATCCCAAAGGAATCATGTGGTCATCTTTGATTCCAGCACCTGCTTGAATCTGGTCATATATCATTACTATTTTCACAGTCTACTCCTATAAGTCATCAAATGACAAGCTATCCAAATCAATGTCGTCATTTGAAGCTACTTCTACAACATTTGCTTCATCAGCTAAATATTGTTTATCCATTGCTTTAATAAATGGCATATAAAGGAAGATTCCGATTATAATTAAGATAATTTGCAGCACGGCCCCCCTCCAGTCAGTCGCAAGAAATCCTGAGATAACTGGTGGGGTCGTCCAAGGAATAGTTACACCGTTTGTAATTGGCACCAATTTCATTGCCATAGAGGTATATCCAACAAGAATATTAAAAATCGGAATTAATAAAAAAATGGTAAAACCATAACTGGATTTAATACCATTGGTAATCCAAAAATGATTGGTTCGTTAATGCCAAAAATACCTGGAATTAATGCCAACTTGCCAAGTTCTGTAATACGTTTAGATTTACAGAAAAACAGCATCGCAATAATCAAAGACAAAGGTTAGAGCCAGCACCACCATACACAACAAATAACTCATAAAATTGCTCATTCACAATATTTGGCGATCCGACTCCATTTTTAAAGAACTCAACATTCTCAAGAGATAGTGTAGCTAAAACTGGACCATAGACTGCTCCAACAACTGCACCTCCATTAATCCCAAAAAACCAGAAAAGACCATTAAACAGGAAGGCAATCAATAAAGCTCTAACGTACCTCCTAGATGCACAAGTGGAGTTTGTAAAAATATCAAGAAACAACTTGGAAGGCATTCGTACCGAGGGGAAACCAAGTATAAGATTAATTAAGAAGAAGAGATCATGACAAACATTGCAGGTATCAATCTTTTGCAAAAGATTCAACTACTGTCGGTGGCACGCCAGGAGGCATTTTTGATAACCCAGCCTCTATAAATGCATAAAGTATGGACTGCAAGAAAAGATACAATGATACCAATAAATATACCTTTAGCTCCCACCCAATTCAAAGGAATCCCTTCTAAACTAACAGGAAGTTCCTTTCCTCCAATTTTTGTCACACCATCAATAGAATATGGCATAAGAAGCAACCAGCTCATCACAGCTGTTGCAGAACCAAATATTTTGTTGGTTTTCATTTTGTTTTGCAAATGAATAAGCAATTACGATTACTGCAAAAAATGGCCATTATAGAAAGTCGCACCTGCTGGTTTTTCTATAAATGAAGTAAGATTTGCTCCAGTTTTTTGATCAACAATAATCGATCCCATCCATTCATTGAGAGCAGGCCAAGGAAATTCTCCAATTAACAAGAAAATCGAACCTGCGATTAAAATTGGAGTTGTAATTAAGAATCCATCACGAATTGATACCAGATACTTGTTCTTCCCAATTGCTTCAGCAAGCGGAACCAAAAATTTTTTCTAGTTGTTTTATCATATGGTGAAATCCTATCCTTTCTGCACTTATTGCTTTATTTTTCTTTAATCAAACGTATAGCACTTTTTGAGCACGTTTCACCATTCATCATCCCATAGTCGCCTTGATCAATAATACTGATTGGGATACCTTCACTACCATATCTTGACACTGTATCTTCGTACATATATTTCACTTGAGGTCAAACAAAAATACAGTCTGGTTTATCTTCAGTTATAATATCCATTAATTTATCATGAGGAAAGAAATTTGCTACTTTGATTGGCAAGTTGTGACTATCAGCAACACTTTGCATATTACTAGCCAACATACTAGTTGACATACCAGCACTACAGAATAGATAAATCTTCTTCATAAACTCTTCCTCCTATCTATGTTCCTAAATCTTAAATACGTTGAGTTGCCTCAACCATCTGCTCTGCCATTATCTGTACAGTTTCTGTTGACATAAGCTGTCCCTCAGCGTGAGCTAATAAAATTGTCACCTCTTGAGTTTACCCTCTGCTTCTCCTTGAGATTAGCTTAAAAATGGATATCGTGTGCCTTCTTTATATGCCTCCTTTCCTTTTTAATTTTTCATGCTGTCTTCAAATCTCCATTTTTCTGAAGAACGAATCGCTTCGATATAATATGATTTAGCTCATTCCAACAGCTGAAATGATTTTAAAACTAGCTAATTGCATATCATCCATGATAAAACCTCGCCTCCTACTTCTAATTGTATTATAATAGAAATTATTCAACTTTTTGAAGAGATTTCTTTCCTAATATACGGATCTATTGATTATTTTACTCTATTTGCTCTTAATTATTTTAAGAATTAGTCAGCCCAATAAAATAGCTACTTCATTTGCACTGACCTCAAGAGTTGAGACAAATAATTTAAGCAAAAGGATTTAGTTCTGTACTGAACGGGACTCAGTCTTTTTAAATTGAGCTTAATTCGTTTTCATGTATTAAAGATTTGAAACAGCTTCCCCAAATATATTTGAAAAGCTATTTTAAACTTTGTCCTCGTTTCCCTGAGTCCATAGATCTGGTTTTTCCTCATTTGTCAATTTTGCTGTTGGTTATTATTTTCTACTCTAAGATGCTTCGATAAATTCATTTTGGTCCTTACACTAAGTAATGCCGATAATTTTTGTGAATCCATCACTAAGTTTGATAACCAATCAAAAGAAAATACTCATAAAGCCGATTATCTTCTTCACGGATCGCTAAGCAAAAATAACTAGTCGAACCTCAAAATTCCCCATTGGACAGGATTACTTAATGTTAAAGTAGCGATACAAGACTCACATCGTTGTGATCTCAATTGAGTGAATAACGGCAAAAGCCCTGAACAAAAGAAGTAGGAAGAAATTCGTTCTCGTTTCATTACGTCGCTTTGTAGTTTTCGTCTGCCAAACCTATTAATTTGTCACACAAATATCACTATCCTTCTTTTGCATCCCGAACCCTTTCTTTTCTATAAAAATAACTTTCTTTTTGGTAAGATGTTCCATCATTTTCTGAAAATCTTTCACGGTAACGAACCTTATCTAACTGGTTTAATAACTGAAAAACCTTACTTTCATCCTCATAATTAAACAAAAGAGAGTTGCAATGTTGGAATCTCTAGATGATGCTTTAATGGAACTGTTGAAATAATCAAATTTGGAGAATCAACTACAATTTGGCGTTCATCAAACATATTATAGTGCGAAATAATCGTCATTCGTTCCTCAAAGCGTAAATTTATTCTATCAATAAAAATCTTAGATAACATTTGATTATTGGGAATAACAACTACTGCTCGATATTTACTCGGGTTATTTACTCGATCATAAAGGTCGCTCCAAGATGTAGAGCGATAAAAAGATAATTCATTTTCTCCGACTTTTTCTCTAACCGTTCGCTTAGCACTTCACCCACATGAACAGCCATCTCAAATACCAACGGATACTTTCTCTTGATTTCCTTAAGATAAACATTCGACATACTAGTATTGGTTTTTTGTTGCTCAATCAATGATGAAATATGATTCCCAAGCCCACTTACCAGAGCCTCATCATCTGAAAAGTCAATATCAAAGTTGTCATTAATTTTAGACAAGACTGCAGTCACAATCTCTCGAATTTCTTCTTTTGTGTAAATCTGCTGGCTATTACTACTACAAAGTAGAATAGCAAACTTGATAATTTCATTTTTTTACTGAATGAATTCGACATTCTTCTCTACTCTCTCAAAGAATTCCTTTGACAATTGATACTCCAAAGTCTCCGTAAAGGATTCATCTGCAGTTCAATATTCTCAGCGTAATTTCCACTGATAATTCTCTCAATCGCAACTCCCTGCATGAATCATAACGATAGGAAAAAGCGATTCTTTAATTTGATAATCATATTCATAGCAAGTTTCCGTAAAAATATCCGATATCTTTAGGAAATCAAAGTCAGAAAACAAAGTCGCTAATATATTTAAGTTAGTAAAGTTTCCTGTACTTCATCAGTTAATAATTTACGATAAAGTTTACGCTTCTCGTTTTCCTCTCAATAAGTTTGACAAAAATTCTTAGAACGTTTCAAATTTAGATGATAATCTTTAATCATCTTTTTGATACGCCCCAAATCATTTTCAATCGAATAACCGCTGATGAAAACACGATTTTTCCAAATCATACAGATTTAGTTCCTTTGAGTTGAAAAGAAGTTCTTTTATAATCCAAATACAACGTTCCTGCGGTGTTTGAGGAATGATATTGTTAGTCACCAATTCCATATCCGAAATAGCTTGCTCGTCTAATTTATAACCAAGGCGCTTGTTTGAGATAATCATTTCCCTTTGATATTCCCTATTGATAGCTTCAATGTCCGAGCGAATCGTTCTATCTGGAAAACGTTCAACATCTGGGCTAAAGTCTTTCCCGTCAACCATTGATCCTTATCATTCAGGATATCGATGATATTGTTTTTGTCTTTTTAGCATAACTACCCCTTTATGATGAACCAAAAATATTCTGATTTGTTGTAAATAACCTCAAAATAAACCTTATTAAACATTAATCATATATTTCATCATACCATTTCTCCGCTTAGTTAGGAAAGAATGATTTTTCCTAACTATTAGGAAACTATACTCCTTGACATATATTTCATTTCAGAAAAATCCTCCCTACAAACTTTAAAAATGTAGGGAGGATTTTTTTTAGTTAGATTTCTGAACAGTCTAACTGTCCTGTCAATCTAAATTTTATTGACTCTTAGCTTAGGCATTGAAAACTTTCTGTCAGTTGAGGCACCACTTGCTTCTACGAGAAACAGCGCCTGCTAGGAAAGCATGGTTGTTTTCAAGAACAAAGTTAAAGGCTGCTTCGACCTTGTCCATATTGCTTCCGATAGCCAAAATTTCTGAGTTTGAGTTGATAATATCTGTAATCATCAAGACAAAGTCAGAGTAGCCATTATCAGCGATTGCTTTTTCAATAGCTACTTCGATTTCTGCTTGACGCTCCAAAACTTCTGCAATATCAACTGTGTTGACCTGTGCTACACGAACATTGTTTCCGTTTAGCTCAAAGGTTTTAGCATCAATGTCAATCAATTCTTCTGCAGACTTGCTAGCCAAATTAGTTCCGGCTTTGAGCATAGCCAAACCATACTCTTCCAAGTTGACACCAGCCAGCTCAGCCAATTCTGGTGCAATGACCTTGTCAGTCGGATGAGTCGTTGGTGACTTGAGCAAGAGAGTATCAGAGATCAAACCAGACAGCATCAATCCTGCAATTTCTTTTGGAACTGCTACGCCATGCTCCTTGAACATACGATAAACAATAGATGAAGCAGATCCCACTGGCTCCAAGCGCATGTAAAGTGGACTAGCTGTTTCAAAGTTAGCAACACGGTGGTGATCCACTACGCCACAAACTTCAACTTCAGCGATATCTGCCACAGACTGTTGGAATTCATTGTGGTCTGTCAGAATAACCTGCTCAGCACCTTCTGCCTTGGCAGATGTAATCACGCGCGGTGCCGCCACGCCAAAGTAATCCAAAACAAAGGCAGTTTCTTCATTAGGCTCACCTAGAGCAACAACTTCTGTATCCAAGCCATAAGCTTCACGAGCCAAGTAAGCAAAAGCGTAAGATGAACCAATGGCATCTGAGTCAGGATTTTGGTGACCGAAAAACTAAAAATTTTAGACATGATAGACCTCTTCTTTTTATATAATGTTTATTGCATTTATTTTACCACAATTACAGACATTTCACAAAAGCAGAAGGGTATTTTCTTAAGAAAAATGGACTGGTAGCCTACCAGCCCATTTATTCGTACTCAAAGTAGATTAGCTATTATGCACCCGATTCATATACTCTGTATAGGACTCAGTCTGCATGAGTTCCTTAGCATTCTTGACCCGATCAGCTGTTGGAGGCTTAACTCCTTCCAGTTTGTAAGGAATGCCCAGCTCCCGCCATTTGAATTCACCCATGGTATGGTAAGGTAGAATTTCAAACTTATCAACATTCTTCAGCGTCTTTACAAATTTACCTAGCTCAATCAGGTCATCATCACGGTCGGTCAATCCTGGAACCAAGACATGGCGGATCCAGACTGGCTTTCCAATGTCAGACAGGTACTTGGCACAAGCCAAGATATTCTTGTTGGTCTGGCTGGTCACAATTTTGTGCTGTTCTTCGTTAATCTCCTTGATATCAAGCAGGACTAGGTCGGTGACTGCCATAAGCTTATCAAATTTTTTCAGATAGCGAGGCGTGTTTCTGAAGGGTAGGGCACAGGTATCCAATGTACAGTGGATGCCCAGTTCCTTAGCCTTGGTAAAGAGGGCAATCAGAAAATCAATCTGCAGCAAGGCCTCTCCTCCGCTGACGGTGATGCCGCCTTTGTTACCCCAGAAGCCCTTATAACGGAGAGCTTCTTGCAAGACATCATCCACTGTCCGCAGCTGAGATTTGTTGGTCTCCATCTCCCATGTGTCCGGATTATGGCAATACTGGCAGCGCATGTGGCGCCCCTGCAAAAACAATAAAACGGATACCCGGTCCATCAACTGCACCGAAACTCTCAGTAGAGTGGACCATGCCCGTTACCTTTCCATAATCAACTGCTTCTTCAATTTTCTCTTCAACCATCGCGCAACCTCTTAACTCTGAAAACGTTTTATAACTAACTACATTATAACATGATTAAAGCAAAAATAGACTTAATTTGTCTATTTTTAGAAAACAAACTGTTTTTCAGTTTCATTTTCAGTGTTTTTACAACAGATAAAACTTTAGGCCGAAAGCAATAGGGTAAGCAAAAATCAGGGCAGAATCTTTTATTCCACCCTGATTTCACTTTTTAAAATGATTTTTAGTTAATTTCGACTTCTCTTTTAAGAGTAAAAGCAAACATTAGCAGGGTCAATCCCAAAACTGTCCAGCCACTGTTATTTTTGGCCGGTCTGCGGGAGTCCCTTCTTCTTGCTCTGCCAGCAGTCTGACCTTGTCCAGTTTGATTGGACGATGGAGAATTGGTCTGAGACGGAGCTCCTTGTTCTGCTGCTACAGAGGATTGTCCAGTTGATTGAGACGGTTGGGAGCTGTCAGAAGACGAAGCTGCAACATCCTTAGAAAAGTCCAGCTGCACACCACTACTGGATCATGGTCTGAAGCTCTGCCATGTTCCTCCATGAAAGAAGCATTGATATGGACAGGCGCAAAGACTGCCTTGCCTGCAAGGTTCTTCGAGATGAAAATGTTGTCCAAGCTTTGGTTGCTGCCTCGGTAGAAGTAGGAATAACGGTCAGCCACATCATGCTCCTGCATGAGATTGATCAGTTCATTACCCGCCAGTGTTTTAGCTGTTTCGGAAAATTCAAAATCATTGAAATCACCAGTCAGCACAAACTTAAGGTTAGGTTTTTGTCTCAGCCCTTCTTGAACAAAGCTATTTAAAATTTTAGCCTGCTCAATTCGGGCTGCCTGCGTATGCTGAACCGCTGGCTGAGCAGAGCCATAAACAGCATCATCCCCAATCTTGGACTTCAAATGATTGGCGATAACGACGATATGCTGTCGCTAAATTCAAACTCAGTCGCCAAGGATTTACGAACCTTGGTAAAGGCTGGATTTGTTGGAGCAATCCGGGAAGGATTCTTAACCAAATGGCCACCGGAGAAGCTAGCTACTTCGTCACTCGTACCGGCTTCTTTTTCGACTAACTTCACCCGATTTGGATCGTAGAGAAAGGCCACGCGGATATTAGAGCCAGGCTTGCCTCCATCTTGACCGTCAAGCGGGGCAACTTCGGTGTACTTGTAAGTTTTTCCGCCTAGTTCTTTGATGCGGGCCGCTAGTTTCTCACCACTTTTGACACCGCTGGTCGTGCCGTCATTGACACTGCCATTCTCATCTTGAACCTCAATGAGCGTGATGATATCTGGACTGTGGATTTCATTAATGAAGGAATTAGCGATTCTAGTCACTTTTTCTTCAGGTGTTTCACCTTTTTTAGCATTAGCAGAAAAATTCTCGATATTGTAGGAAGCAATAGTCAGCTTGTCCTCGCTTGGATAGATGGGAGAAACCTGTCTCTGCAAGCCACCGTCCACCAAATCAGGCAACTGAGTCGGCTCCAACTTGTAAATCTTCCCACGATAAGTCACGACTCCGACCACATCACCATTGAAATAATCCTTGGCCTTGGCAATAAATTTATTGCCAACGTAGACAGGGATAGTCGCTGTATTTTGAGCGTTTGGACGAAGATTTAGGCCACCGATATTGTTTAATGGTAAAGCCTGATAACCTTCTGGCAAGACATAAATGTCTCCACGGTACTGCGGGCCTAAAACGTGGGGCTTCTTCACCGTCGTCAACATTCCTTCCAAACTTTCCCAGTAGTCCAACGCTTCACTTTGAGGCTGATAGTTATTAATATCGTTATCGACCGTATCCTGAGGCATATTAGCCACGATGTCTACCGGAGCAGGTAAGTCTGCTTTCCCTTCCTTGGTCACCTTGGAAGCGACAAGCATGGTGACAGTCAAACTATCAATGGGCTTGTTAAAGGTTTGCCCTTGGCGAACGCTGAGTTCTTCCATGTAGCCTTCTTTAACACGACCTTCAAGACTAAGTTTGTCTCCGACATCAACTTTTTCTTTAGAAACAACATAAAGAGCATCAGAAGTCCTGCTATTTCCATCCGGAATCACGTCTTGAACATAAAAGCCAGAGCGATCAGTTTTCGTCACAACTACATTGGAAACTTGAACTTCTCTGTCCTCATAGGAAGAGGCTTGTGATTCTCCTTGAATCGTACCCACATTAGCCACAACTTCTGGTCCATCAGCTACAGACTGTGTGGCAACTGTGGCATCTTTCTTGCCTCTCTACCGCTTCTGTAGAAGACGTTTTTCCTTCTCCTGAATCTGTTGAGGGACTAACTGACGACTCGGAAGTAGACGAGGCGCTTGAACTGGACTCTCCGCAGATGTCGGCGGTTGAGAATTGATGGTGCTACTGTTTCTTCAGCGCCAACAGGTTGCGCAAAAGAAAGCAGGGCCAAAAACAGAAGCCAATGAGGTTGCAGTATAAAAAGCCCCTTATGCTGAGCTTGTTTTTCATACCTTTCTCCTTTTTAAATATAGTAAAGTAGAAACTACCATCTCCATTATAAAGAAAAACGCGAGCTTTTTACAAACGCTTTCCTAAATCCTTGTTAGCTCTCAATCCTGCCTATCAATTTCCTACTAAATAAACTAAGATATTAAAAATAGCGAAGGAAACTGACATCTGACATTCAGTTTCCCTCGCTTCCACGATAGAAATGTTCTTAATTAACAAGAATAGATAGAGTTTCATAAAGGGTCGCAGGGTCAGCACATGGTCAACCTGAGTCCTGCTGTAGTTGGACAGAAGGACCTGGCCACTTTGATAATCTGGCAAGATATCAACTGTAATTGGATCCATATAAAAATTATTCAGGACCAAAAGCTTTTGTCCTTGCCACTCCCGCTCAAAAGCATAAACCTGAGGACTGTCCTCATAAGCTGGCTGATAGCTGCCCTCTGCGATGATAGGTAGATCTTTACGCAGGGCAATCAATTTCTGATAAAGGTAAAGATTGCTCCCTTGATTTCATTTTCCACATTGATGAGAGGGATAGGGATTTACCCGCCTTCAGCCATGGAGTTCCTGTTGTAAAACCTGCATTGGCTGAATCATCCCACTGCATAGGCATCCGAGAATTATCACGAGATTTAGCCTTGATAATCCTGAAAGCTACTTCGAGCGATTGCCCTTCGGCAAGCAGAGTCTGGTAAGCATTGAGAGACTCGACATCAACATAGTCTTCCATGGAGTCGTAGTCAGGGTCTACCATGCCAATCTCCTCACCCATGTAGATATAAGGCGTCCCGCGCGACAGATGAATACTAGCTGCCAACATGGTTGCCCCTTCATTGCGGAAATTTTCTACATCAACAAAGCGATTGAGAGCTCGCGGCTGATCATGGTTGTTCCAAAAGAGAGCTGACCAGCCATCATGATCGCTCATTTCCTTACCCCAAGTATGGAAGAGGCGTTTTAACTCTTCAAAGTCAAAAGCCTTAAGCGTCCACTTCTGTCCAGCTTCATAGTCCACCTTGAGATGGTGGAAGTTAAAGGCCATAGATAGCTCCTGCCGGTCTGGTGCCGTGTAAAGAATGCAATTGTCAATCGTCGTAGCACTCATTTCACCAACCGTCATAACAGAATCGTCCTGCCCAAAGGTTGCTTCGTTCATCATACGCAGATAGTCATGCACAATTGGCTTATCAGTATAGGCTGGCTTCCCATCCTGCTCAGGACAGTCCATCAGCACCTCATCTTTTCCGATAACATTGATGACATCAAAGCGGAAGCCATTGACTCCTTTATCTCGCCAAAAATTCACCACTTTAAAGAGCTCTTGTCGAACATTGGGATTGCGCCAGTTAAGATCTGCTTGAGTCACATCATAAAGATGCAGATAATATTTGCCCGTATCGCCAAATGGAGCCCAGGCACTGCCACCAAACTTAGACAGCCAGTCCGTTGGCCCATCCCGCAGTATAAAGAAGTCCTGATAGTAGGAATCTCCAGCCAGCGCCTTTTGAAACCACTCATGCTCAATTGAGCAATGGTTGAGAACCATATCCAACATGAAGTCAATACCATGCTGCTTGCCGACCTTGACCATCTCTTCAAAGTCTGCCATATCTCCAAAGATAGGGTCCACCGCAGTGTAATCAGAAATATCGTAACCATTGTCCCTCTGTGGACTCGGATAGAAAGGATTGAGCCAGATCATGTCCACTCCCAGCTCTTTTCTCAGATAGGGAAGTTTTTCAATAATCCCATGAAAATCTCCCAAACCGTTGCCAGTCGTGTCTTTAAAAGATTTTTGGATAAATCTGGTAGACAACCTTTGTTTTATCTAATGCCATATTTTTCCTTCTTTTTGAAAATAAAGAAGTAGGACGAATATTTCATTCCTTGGAAAGAACAGAACTTTTCATCCCACCCTCAAGAGTCTGGAAGTCCCGTCTCACAAGAGAACCCCAACTTCCATCATATCATTCTTAAATTTTTGTTGCTGTCATTAGGGCGTCCCCAGTCGCAATCTGGCGTGGCAAACGCCCAATGCATCCGCTTGGTATTGATCCCTGATTGCAATGATGAAAGGAGTCTCTGTCACATAACCTGCATTTTTAATTAGATCAATATCAAAACTAATTAATTTATCGCCAGCTTTTACCTGATCTCCTTGACTGACATGAGCTGTGAGCTTTTTCCTTCAAGATTCACCGTGTCCATACCGATGTGCATAAGCATCTCTACACCTTGATCAGACACAATGCCTACAGCGTGTTTGGTTGGAAATAGAACCGACACAACGCCGTCTCACTGGAGCAAGCAAGTCTCCTTGGCTCGGTTCAATCAAGACACCTTGTCCCATAACCCTTGCGCAAAGACCGGATCTGTTGCTTGACTAAGTTCTTTCACTTGGCCAGATAAGGGACTTGAAATTTCAACCAAAGTCAGTTAAAGGTGCAGATGCCTCTGTCAGGGCTTCAGCCTGTGGTGTTTTTGACTGCTTCATCTTCTGCTTTTGGTAAAGAGACCCAAGCGACGGAAGAGCATGGTCAGTACAAATGGAACAGCGATGGCAACTAGCATAATCGTAGCAAAGGCTAACATATATTTAGGTTGGATTGACAGGATACCTGGAGTCCACCGACTCGGATAGCATTTGCCTTTACATTGAAGCTTACAGACAAAAGCCCCGCAATGGAAGAACCCATCATTCCAGCTACAAATGGATAGATATATTTTACGTTTACCCCAAATAGAGCTGGCTCAGTTACGCCAAGATAAGCAGAAATCGTAGCTGGAAGAGCAATTTGCGCTTCCTTTTCATTATGACGATTCATCCAATAATAAGCAAAAACAGCAGATCCTTGCGCAATATTTGACAGTGCAATCATGGGCCAAAGACCTGTACCACCAGCATCTGCCACTAACTGCGAGTCAATCGCATTAGTCATATGATGCAAACCTGTAATAACGAAAGGCGCGTAGAGGGCTCCAAAGAGAGCTCCAAAGAGCCATTTAACAGGACCAGTCAGACCGGCAAGAACGATTGTAGATAGCCATTGGCCTAAAGTCCAACCAATTGGCCCCAAAAACTGTGTGAGCCAAGATGATCGCTGGCAAGAGAGATAGGAAAGGCACGAAAATCATGGAAACAACTTCTGGAATCCGTTTTCTCCAAAAGATTTCCAAATAAGACAAGGAAAGCCCTGCTAGTAAAGCCGGAATAACCTGAGCTTGGTAGCCAATCCGTTGCACGGTGAAGAAGCCAAAGTCCCAAACCCAATTTTTAGCAATTTCTGATTGAGGTGTTCCTGCCACTAAATAAGCATTCAAGAGCTGAGGAGACACCAGACAGATCCCCAAAAACAATCCCAAGAATCTGGCTAGTCCCCATCTACGACTCCACGGACCAAACAATTCCAACTGGTAGAAATTGGAAAATCGCCTCACCTGGCAACCAAAGGAAGTGGTTTACTCCGGCCCAGAACTTTTGAAACATCCACGATCGTTTTATAAATTGCTCTCCATCTTTAGTAAACTGAGCTACACCATCAATAACTTTTTGGCCTAAAAGCTTGAATTTGAACACTTTCTAAGATGTTACGGAAACCGAGAATCAAACCACCAACGATAATAGCTGGGATGATTGGTGTAAAAATCTCAGCTAGCATGGTCATGACACGCTGCACTGGATTTTGATTGCTCTTAGCGGCAGCCTTAGCTGCTTCTTTTGAAACACCTTCAATTCCTGAAACAGCTGTAAAGTCATTATAGAATATTGGCACATCATTTCCAATAATCACCTGGAATTGCCCTGCATTCGTAAAGGTTCCTTTGACAGCTCCAATTTCTTCGATAGCCTTTATATCAGCTTTTTCTCATCAATAAGTACAAAACGCATCCGAGTAGCACAGTGGGTTACTGCAGACACATTTTCCTTGCCACCAATGGCATCCAATAAGACTTTCGCCTCTTTTTCAAATTTGCCCATTTAATTTTTGGCTGGAAAACCAGCACTCTCCTTATATTTTTGTTAGTTTCCTAACTGCTTTCTAACAATTATTGTAAAACGATATCAAGGTTGTATGCAAGATGTCTGTTGAATTCCCCTTCTTTTTGCTAAAATTTCAGTAGTTGTATGATAAAACAAAACAAGTAGGTCAATCATGAAAATACCAACAATTATTCAAACTAATTGAGCAAGATATTTTGAGCGAAAAATACCCCGTTGGTGAATTTTTACCAAGTGAGAATGAATTAACTCAGATTTATAAAGTCAGTCGTGATACTGTCCGAAAGGCTCTGGAGCAACTTCAAAAAGAAGGATTCATCCAAAAATTTAAAGGACAAGGATCCAAAATCATCAAACAAGAACACATCAATTTCCCAATCTCCAATCTGACCAGCTACCAAGAACTCGTCCTGCAAAATAAGCTCGAGTCTAAAACCAATGTCATCAGCCTAGAAAAAATAACCGTAGATAAAAAACTTGCCAAGCTAACTGGTTTTCCGGAATATCGCTTGGTTTGGCGAATTGTTCGACAAAGAGTTGTTGACCAGGTTGCTTCTGTCCTTGATATTGATTATTTGGATAAAGAGCTTATTCCTACTATGACGAGAGAAATTGCAGAGCATTCTATCTATCAATTCATTGAAAATGATCTTGGTCTTAGCATCGACTATGCTAAAAGGAAATCACCATTGAGCATGCAAGCAACCATGATAAAAATCTTACTAGATATCAAAAATGATAATCATGTCGTTTCCGTAAAATCTCAGGTTTTATTTGGCGAACGGGCAACAATTTCAATTCACAGACAGCAGACACAAACTCGATAAATTTCGCTTTTGTTGACTTTGCCAAAAAGGCATGAAGAAAAAGAGCTGGAAGTTTAAAACTTCCAGCTCTTTCAGATTTATGTATTTAATTTAGGAGATTTAGATGAAAAATTTTTAAATATTTTTATTTGTTGCTTTTTGCTTTTTGTATTTACTACTTATGTTTCTTGAGTGGGGAAAAATGAAAAGTTTGGGGAGCTATGATTATTTATTGTCATTGGACTGTCCTCATTTCTTTTAAGATGCTTACAGTATAGCCAGCAAAACTTAAGAAATGCTTATAGATTTCTTGCAGGAAGCTTAAATGTTTGGGGCTATTGATCTGTTACTTCCATTCATAAAAACTCCCTTCCCTGTACACGTCTAATTTCTAAATTATAGACAATCTCAGCCTTGGGACTACCTTGACTATCTACTCCTTTTAGAGATCCTTTTTGCGAATAAGCAGTAATTATAGCATCAGTACTCTTATACGCCTTCAATTTTAAATGTTCCGGAGATGTTGATATTGTCCTACCTCAACTGATTCGTTTTCATTATATAAATATATAATTTCTGAACCATCATTGACATTAAAATCCAATTCAATTCAGAAGTCAAAACATAATTAGGGAACTAAAGTATCAATAGTCCCATCATTTCGAAGATAGGCTTTATTGCCATAATTATCATAAATCACAGGTATAACCTCGAGAATGAACAAAGCTTTCTCCCTTTTCCTCCACTAATAAAAATCGGAGAAAATTCGATTTTACTGGTATCCCAGTGTAATGATCTTTTAGGTAGGTTGCGATTTGTTCTTCATAAAGTTGAAAACCATGCCGATAAAGATTGTCTACTTTCATTCTATCCATAAAAAAACAAGCCTCCTAGCGCAAGCACAAAAAGGCAAAGCAGTGATAAAATAATAGATTTCAAGCGTTTCATCTTACAAAATACCATGTCTTTCTATTTGCAGTGTATCACAAAAGTTGAACAAATGGAAACTTGAGATTGTTTGCGCAAGTTTATTAGTTTGTTTTTCTATTTTGACAATCAAAAACAGACCTTCTTTATAAGAAAGCCTGTTTGATTTACAAAGAGTCAACTATTTATTAGCTTCCTCATCGATTTCCACTTGTTCTGAAATTTCAACCTTCACCTTAGTGACACGGCCATTTTTAACCTTGTCATTGGTTAAAACGAGTTTTTTATTCTGACTTTCAACTTCGTAACTAATGCGTTCTTTCGGATCTGGAATAGTTCCCTCAAAGTCAAGTAATAACCAGCTATCGTATCCACATCGTCGCTTTCAATTTCAACTTCAAAGTATTCATTAAAGTCATTGAGGGTCATGGTTCCTAAGACGATGTAGGTGTTCTCACCGATTTCATGGACTTCAATTTCGGCCTTGTCGGTCTCATCATCAATCTCACCGACAATCTCCTCCAAGAGGTCTTCCAGTGTGACCAGACCAGCCATTCCGCCATACTCATCCAAGAGAATCGCCATTTGGTTTTGCGTGTTGCGCAGCTCCTTGAGCAAATCATCGACAAACATGGTTTCAGGTACAAAGAGTGGCTCCTGCAGAATCTTACGCAGAACGATATTGTCAAAACCATTGACGAATCCTTCATTAAGCAGTCGCTTGGTATGAATCAGACCGATGACATTGTCCTTATCCCCATCATAGACGGGAATCCGTGAGAAGCTCTGCTTAAGGATACTTTTGATGATTTCTTGAGTGTCGTCCTGAATGTCCACCATAAAGGCATCCGTCCGTGGCACCATCAGTTCACGCGCCATCAGCTCATCCAGAGAGAAAATCCCTTGCAACATCTCAATCTCATCTGCATCCAAGGTCTCCTCACTCTTGGTCAGCATATACTCAATCTCGTCTCGGGTCATCTTCTCGTCTGCATCATCAAACTTCATCGGCGTAATATGACTCAATAGGTTAGTTGAAGCGGATAAGAGCCAGACAAAGGGGCTGACGAGCTTGCCCAAAAAGATGATGAAGGGAGCTGCTCGAACAGCTAAATCATCTTTAAGGTTGAGCGCAATCCGCTTGGGATAAAGCTCACCAAACACAATAGAAACATAGGTCAAAAGCGCCAAGGCTAGAAAAGTAGCAATGGCATGGGCTGTCTCAGAATTGCCCATCCAACTGGAGAATACACGACCGAGGGTGTCCGCAAAGCTAGCCCCTGATAAGATATTGATGAGAGTAATACCTACCTGAATGGTCGATAAAAATTATTGGGATTTTCTAAAAACCTGTAATAAGCGAATGTATTTTTATCGCCTTCCTCTGCCTTTTTGGTCAACACGAGCTCGGTTAAGTGATACCATAGCCATCTCTCTTGCAGAGAAAAAGCATTTAAAAAGTTAAAACAACTAATAATAAAAAAATTGTAACAATAGGGTCTGACTGCTGGGGTCTTCCATGAGTTTCCTCTCCTAAAAAGTATAATCAACCCTGATTATAACATATTTTTGAGTTTCGTGCACACAGATTTTATGGAAGCTTGTGTTCTGATTAGGATTCCAGATCTTGTAAAACCTTTTTCCAGCCTTGAAATAGCCCCAACCGGTAGGGACCGTCTTAGGATACTTCTGGTTAAAGGCCAACAGGAAGTTTAGCCGAATCTGCATTCTTTCTCGAATCAATTGCTTGTAGGCATTATCAAAAATTAGGAAGAGGATATCCTCGTGTCTCAGATAATCAAAGCCTCACCAAAGGGGCCAAAAGGCTTTGAAATCTGCTGTCCCATCCACTACCTGCTCAATAACATCTAATGACACTTCCTTTGAGATTCTTCCCATGTAAGAGCCAGTATTGATAATATAACAGGATACTCCCGACTCAAATAAGCGATAGAATTTCCGGTAGTCTTCTACCAAGGGATAGACACGGAAAGGATTTGCATAAGGTTCAATCACCAAGTCATCATGTAAGCCTAGAATATTTTCTGCATTGGACCGTTTTGGTCATCAAAGTACAACCCATCGTGGAGGCCATCAGAGGATCGTGAATTCTGACTCAGAGGTGGTAGAGAGTCATCTTTCATAATCCAAAAAATAGCATTGATAGCTTCGTCAATTCGATCCACTCGATTGGGAGTCGAAAAGCGAGACTTGACCGTCCGACCATTGCCATTGCGGATATCTTCAGTGACTAACTTCTTTCTCCCATTTTCATCTAGGGTCACTCCGCAGTTTTGCACAGTGATAAAGAAATCTTGTTCACCATGTCCAGTCGGATAGTCACTCGTCTTATCAAAATAGGATGGCTCTAAGGCAATGGAGGACCCGTCCTTGACAGATATAATAAAGGCATCATCATGGAGTACCTTGATGTCATATTTTTGGCCATGTTTGGCGTGCGTCAGTGTGGATTTCCAGAACCAGATAGACCAAAAAATGAAGCAACAAAATCTTTTTATCATTATTTTGCTTAAAAATTTTCAGACCACCGTGACAAGCTACGTAGCCATTTCTAGCAGCAGTTGCCCAAGCCAAAGTCAGAGTGGCTTTTTAACTCCCCAAAAATAGTTTAAACCTAAAAATGACTGCACAGTTATGATTGGTATCAAAAGTATGCAAGTCCGTCTGGATATTTGGGGTGTTTCCATTTGGGATCAAAAAGACAAAGATATCATTTTCTTCATATTTTTGACTTTCTCAGACGATTCTTAAATTCTTCATCTAAAATTTGGAAATTGAGTAGCCAAGAATAGAGATTGTTTATCTCCTCTTTAGGGACCATGAGGTGGGCGCAAACCATGAAAGTCTTCATCCAGCCCAACAACTGCATCCGCTTTGTAAAAATCCCTAAGATGAGCTTGGTAAATAGCACTACGAACTAGAAAAAGCAAGGTTTCATCTTCTTGACTATCTCTGCCATAAATCCTTCTAGCCTTTGCAGTTCGTCCAACGACTGCTCCAGAATTCGTCAGCAAAACCCGTGCATAAGAAGGAAGCCCCAACTCTTTTGTATGAATTACAGGCATATCTAAAACCACGGTTCCAGCGACTACAGAAGCTAACTGGTAGGCTTCTTCTACCGTTTTGATAGCCAGAACCCTGATTCTCATAAAAAGGCTGTTTCTACGATAGTCTTCAGAGGGGAAAAAGTAAGAGGAATTTTTCTGATTTCTTGCGGAGAAAAATTTACGACGTGTTACCATGACCATACCTCCTTTATCCTATTATTACTATTTTAGCATAAATATTCTTTTATATGTTATAAAAATTTCAAAAATAAAAAACAGAAGAAAGATTCCTTTTCTCCTATTTTTGTATAATACCAAATTCTTCGTTTTTCTTGATTTCTGAGCTTCTTTATGATTTTCATAGAGGTTAGCTAGGAATTTTACAATTTCTTTGATGATGGAATAAGTCGGAATAGCCACAATCATACCGATAATACCATAGATGTTACTAGATAAGAGCAAGAGAACCATGATGGTAATCGGATGGACCTTCATAACACCACCCACAATCCGAGGATAGAGAATATTACCATCGATCTGCTGAATAATCAGCATATAGATAACAGCGACCAACATTCTCTGAGGATCTGTAAAAGCATGGCTAATAATCATAGGAACCAAACCAATACTCGGTCCAACATAAGGGATCAGATTGGCTAAACTAGAAAAAAATAGCAAATACTAAAAGCATACTTAATTCCGATAGCGCTATATCCAATATAGGCTAAGCAACCAATAATGACCGCATCAATTGAGATTCCACTGATATAGCGCGAAACTGTGGCATTTAGATTCTTGAGCAAAGAAGAGATGTTGAGCTTATCTCGCTTCAAGATACTACGTTCCAACATTGGTAGAAGCTTGTGACCATCCAGTAAGAAATAGACAAGGAAAATGGGGGTCATAATGATAATGAAGACAGTATTAATCACCGCTGAGACGACACTTCCTAAGCTATTGGTTACTCCGTTTAGAATATTTCTTAAGATATCTATGTAGGAGAGATTTAGCTCACGAAAGTCGACTGGATATTCAGATTTTTAAAGACTGGATTTTTGGCCAAGTCGTTCACCCAGCTATAGACATAGCTATATAGATTTTGACTTGAATTAATCAAACTTGTCAACTGAGTAACTAAGATTGGCAAGAGATAAATAACCGCTAAAACAATCGAACCAAATAGAATGGTCAGGGTCAGCAAGACACCTAACACACGATTTAATTTCAGATATTTTTCTAAAAAGACCACCAAAGGATTGGCAATATAGTATAAAAACCTGCAATTAAAAAGGGATCAAAATTGTATTGATAACGCTGATGACTGGAGTAATCAAGTCCCCCATCATTCTCCATAGATAAAAAGACAAGAGTCGCTAGTAAAAACTTCAACTGTCCAAAAATAACAACTTACTCTTATGAAACATTCTTTTTCCTCCTACCAGTTATTTTTACCATAAATTTTTGTTATAATAGAGGGGATTTGATGAAAGAAAGAGCAAAAATGAAAAAGATTATCACGCTGGAAAATGTAAGCTTAGCTAAACAAGGCCGAACCATCTTAAAAAGATCTCACCTGGCAGGTAAACAAAAGGAGAACACTGAGCTATTCTCGGTCTCAATGGTTCAGGAAAGTCTACTCTCTTACGCCTACTCATGGCTGAACATTGGCAAAACACAAGGAAAGGTAACAGTCCTAGGTACGGAATTTGGTACGGGCGATATCCCTCAGCTGCGAACGAAGATTGGAGTAGTTGGCTCCTTCATTGCAGAGCGCCTGCCCAGTCATCTTATTGCTGAAGAAATTGTCCTGACAGGTAAGTATAAAAGCAGTATTCTCTATGCTACTTATGGACAAGCAGAGTTAAATCAGGCTAGGGAAATGCTGACCTCTATCGGAGGACAAGATTTGATCGGCCGGAACTATACCAGTCTGTCTCAAGGGGAAAAGCAGCTCTTGCTGATTGCGCGCAGTCTCATGGAAAAGCCAGAACTTCTTATCCTAGACGAAGCGACTAGCGGTCTGGATCTCTTTGCCCGTGAGCGCCTACTGGAACAGATTAAAAAGATTTCTCAAATGGACCAGGCTCCAACCATCCTCTATGTCACCCACCATGTTGAGGAAATCACCGCCACTATGGATCATGTCCTTCTCCTAAAAGCAGGCGAAATTATCGCCCAAGGTCCTAAAGAAGATATCCTCCAAAAAGAGGGTCCTGGACTGCTTCTATCCTCAGCCAGTCAAGCTGGTTGAGCTGGGAGAAAGGTCGCTATTTTGTAAAGGTGGAAGGTGACTCCTCATGAGACAATTTTTCTAACTCTATCTTCAATCTAGGCTATTTCTTGATTCTGACCATGACTATGCTTGCCCTGCTTTTTCTTGTCTGGGCAGCTCCTCCTATCCCACACCTTCATCCCTTTAGAGATCGCTGAAGGAGTAGAATTTATCAGAAATCCGGCCTACCTTTACCCTCTACTGGTAATATTTTTTTGTTGCTCCTACTGGGAAGTAAGTTTCTATTGAAAAATTCTGCTAAAGTCTTGTTTGCCATCTTTTTCAATTTCCTATCTTCTAGCTGGCATATACTTGATTGTCAATAACAATGGAGTCCTGCGAGCTGATGCCAAACACGTCTACACTGTCGCTCTAGCCTTCAATCAAGGAGATTACAGGTCCCTAACGACCCTGGGTGCTTATATGTATCGAAATCCTCACCAGCTTGGTTTAATGACTCTAGAAAGACTTTATCTCCTTTTCTCACAAAGTAGTCAGTTTATTTTTGGCATGAACTTGGGCTTTGTTCTCCTAAGCAACCTCTTACTCTACCGTATTACAGCTAGGTTAAACAAGTCGGACCTTGTCGTGAAATATACCATTCTGCTCAGCTTTCTCTTTCTTCCACAGCTCTTTTTCATTCTCTTTGCTTATGGAACGGTTCCAGGCCTCTTTTTCTGCCTTCTCAGTTTTTATGCCTTTCTTCTTTTTCAAGACAAGGGCTCTTGGTGGACATTTCTGCTTGGGACTCTTTCGATTGGTCTGGCCTGCCTTCTGAGGAACAACTACATTATTTTCGCCTTAATGCTACTATCGGTACATCTTCTAGCCTTCCTCAAGCAAGCTTCTTGGGAAAAAGTCTTGGTCTTATTTTCCATTGTAGCCAGCCTTGTCTTTTTCCAGTAAAAGCTATTCAACAGTACTATGAAAATCTGATTGGTCAAGAGATTGGTGAGGGAACACCCAAGATTGCCTATGTAACCATGGCGCTACGAGATGACCCCCAATCGAAAAAGCTTAGGTGGATGGTATGATGCCTACAATACAAAGATTTTGCAGAGAAATCATTTTAATGAAACAAGGGCACAAAAATGGCCGTGCAGGACTTAAAAACTCATTGTCAATTTCCTACAACATCCTCATTATGCTATGAAATTCTTCTACGAGAAGGTGATCTCCACCTGGACTGAACCAACTTTCCAATCCATTTGGACAGGTCCACAAACTGCTCGACAGCAGTATACATTCACCCCTCTGCTTCAAAGTCTCTATAAGGGCAAGGATGGATATAAAAGATATTATATTTATAGTATTATAATTCTCTTTAGTCTTTATCTGTTTTCATCCCTCTCTTATCTATCAGATGTTTGAGAAAGATCTTCCTCGTTCTGCCATGGGACTTTATTCGGCAATCTTTTTCTTAGGAGGCTTTTTTCTTCCATTTGCTTTTGAGAAACCAAGAGTCAGTATGCCTATATTTATGTTCTTCTCCTAGTTCCTAAAGGCGACTGACGGTCTTTGTCGCTTCCAGAATTTTCTAGAAGTCATACTTTTTAAAATATAAAAACACCTGAAATGACTTGCTAGGCAAGATAAAATTTCAAGTGTTTTTGTTTGGGATCTTATCTTAAAAGAAGACTATTGAAACGGAAAGCGACTATATAGCTCATATTTCCATTGTTTAGTGCGCCTTTATCATCTTTCTTCCACTCTCAATTTCTCAATCATGACCAAGAAAGGTGGATTATTAATCTGATTGATAGTCTTATAGAGGGCAACGGTAAAAGTCCTGCTGAGGCGACTGACTGACGAAGTCTAGCACCGCATCTTTTTCAACTTCGCCACCTTCATGCCCGTAGTAAATCATGATCATCTGACGACCGCCTTTTTCCAAGCCTTGACAGACTTTTCCCAAAGCTTCCAGCGTCGTATCAGGTCGGGTAATGACAGACTTGTCCGCCGAAGGCAGGTAGCCAAGATTAAAAATAGCGGCCTTGAAATGTTCCGTGTATTGGTCCATAGTCTCATGACCATCCAAGATTAGCTGAGCATTGTCCAAGCCTGCTTCTGCCAAGCGCTGGCGGGTCTTTTCCACAGCCTGCTCCTGAATGTCAAAAGCATAGACTTGTTTGGCCAACTGAGCCAGAAAGAGGGTGTCATGTCCATTCCCCATCGTAGCATCCACCACGATATCTTCCTTGGTCACCACTTCTGCCAAAAAGGCATGGGCCATCTGTAAGGGTCTTAACATACGAATCTCTGCTCCTTTGCTTTTACAGCCTTGCTTACTGCCACGACGACGCATTTCTGCCTCAATGACATTGAGAACCTCCCATTTATTGAGGCTCCACATGGGGCCAATCAACATATCGCGCGGGGCGTCGCCAGTGATACGGTGGATGACGATATGCTCGGGGATAATTTCAAGCTGGTCGCAGATAATGGAGACATACTCCTCCTGACTGAGTAGTCGCAGGCGTCCCTCATGATAATCCCGCCGCATGCGGGTATTGGTCATTAAATGAAGAAGGTGAAGCTTGATCCCCTGAATATCATTATCCGTCACACAGCTGCGGACATTTTCCAGCATCATCTCATGGGTCTCTCCCGGCAGGCCGTTAATCAAGTGAGAGACAATCTCCGCCTTGGGAGCCAGCTTACGAACTCGCTGGACCGTCTCCACATAAAGCTCATAGGAATGGGCACGATTGATGAGGTCCGAAGTCTCCTCATAGGTAGTCTGAAGCCCCAGTTCCACGGTCACATGCATACGCTCGGATAAGTCAGCCAAGTAGGCTATGGTCTCATCAGGCAAGCAGTCGGGCCGAGTCCCGATATTGAGTCCAACGACGCCTGGCTCATTAATGGCTTGCTCATAGCGCTCACGGATTACTTCAAGCTTCTCATGGGTATTGGTGAAGTTCTGGAAATAGACCAGATACTTACGAACATCTGGCCACTTGCGGTGCATGAAGTCAATTTCCTTGTAAAACTGCTCGCGAATGGGCGCATCCGGCGCCACAATGGCATCACCAGAACCCGAAACGGTACAGAAAGTGCAGCCTCCATGCGCTACCGTACCATCCCGATTGGGACAGTCAAAGCCCGCATCAATGGGCACCTTAAAAGTCTTCTCTCCAAAAAGTTTTCGATAATAATCATTCAAAGAATTGTAAGATTTCATACCTTTCATTCTACCACAAAAAAGAGTATAGAAACAAAAATTCCATCTTTCACAAAGAAGGAAATCACTGATTCCACAAATAGACTTTCAAATCCACACAGCCATTGGCCTTCAGGTCCACTCCTTCCGCCCAGAGCAAGTGTCTCTGGTCTTCCCAGCCAGGTGCGAGGCGCCCCTGTCGCATTGACTACCCGATGGCAAGGATGTATACCGCCATAAAGTTCCGATTGACTGAGAATCTTTCCCACCAGCGGGCATTTTGGGGTACGCCCAATCAAACGAGGCAATCTGGCCATAGGTTGCCACGCGCCCAGAGGGAATACTATCTACTAATGCCAAAACAGCATCGATGATTTCTTGATTCAAATTAGACATTCTGACCTCCTAATCATGTATGCTCCTATCTTAAAGAAAGGGATTTTCTTTGTCAAGACAAAAAGGCCAGCAAAGCCAACCTTTCGCATCTATATTTATTTCTGCTTTCCCTTGAAACGCCACTGGAAACGTAGCTTGTCATAAAAAGGGAATTCGATATTGAGAATGGCAAAACCCATCAAAGCTCCTCCAATTACATCCGTCGGATAATGCACGCCCAGATAGACTCTGGAAGCCATAACAGTGAAGATGTAGACCAGGAGCAGGCCTTGTACCAAGCGCTTGATTTTTTGGTTTTGAATTCGTTGCTGAGCGATAATAATCAAGGTCCCAAGAACAATGGCTGTCGCCATGGAATGTCCGCTCGGGAAAGAGTAACCGCCCTCTTTGACCAAATGCGAAATACTGGGCCGACTTCTTTGGTAAATAAATTTGATCAGCTTGATTAAAATCCCATGTAAGACCAGATTTCCCGCCAACAAAAATCGCCTCAATTTTCCAACTCTTATACAAAAAGACCATAACCAAGATTAAGACCCAAGCGATGATAATCGGCGGATCAATCACACTGGTCACTAATTTGAAAAAAAGTCGTCAAAGCCGCAGGTAAATCTCCTCGCAACCAAGTCTGAATCGGGGTGTCAAAGCTGGTCAGCTGGTCAGGATAAAACTTGACCATATAACCGAGTATCACGAAAAGTAAAAGGGCAAAAGAGCCCTTTGTTAGATAAGATTGTTTATTTTTTTCATAGCGTTTTTAGAACGGGCTGTAAGAGTTTGTAAATTAGCCAAAAGACGACAGCCCAGATCACTCCTTCTAATAGGTTAAAAGGGACAATCATGGTCAGCAGATACTTGGAAAAGACCGTATGTTTTTATAAATATCAAAACCTGCAAACCTTGCAAAGAGAGGCACTGCATAAAACGACATTTAGAACGATCATTGTGACAGTTAGACCAAGCGTTGCTACCAAAGAAGCCTTTACATAGTCAGACAAGCTCTTCCTTTTTCCATAAGACTGAAAAAAAGCAGAGACAAAAACGGCTACCGCTAGTATATTCATTGGGAGGCCAATAAGTGAGCCTATGCCATGATTATTCAAAGCTAGCTTTAAGACAGAGCGAATCAAGAGCACTGCCATAGAGCTTTTGAAATCCAAGACCACCAAAGCCAGTAAAATCGGAATAATTGAAAAATCCAACTTTAAAAATTCGGTTATCAAGGGAATCTCATAAAAACATGAGTAGAAATGAAAGTGCAGATAAAACTGCAACCATCGCCAATTTACGAGTATTTGTCATCACAGGTTCCTCCAATTTATAAAAATTAGAGAAGCTGGAAAGGCTACCGAAAAAAGCTTGTCAGCTAATGATTATTTAGTATAAGGCTCAGCCCTTAAATAAAGATTAAATGGCAAAATAAATTCAATGCCCTTCGTCTTCTCCCATCCAGACTATACTGTCGGTTGTGGAATCTCACCACATCAGCTTGCGCTCGCGGACTTGATTTGGTATTGAAGAAAAACATTTCAATCCAAAAATTACCGCCGGTCGGGAATCTCACCCTGCCCTGAAGACTCTTTTATGATACCAAAAAGAACCTGCAATAGCAAGTTCCTTGTTTGATGTAATATAAATTATTTCAACTTATCATTTTGATACTCATGAATCAAATCTAGCCCCGCAAAAATTCTGCTGACGCAAAGCCTCGTAGACAATCATACAGACCGTATTTGAGACATTTAGACTTCTGACATGCTGATCGTTCATAGGAATACGCAGGGCCTTTTTCTGGATGGCGACGCATAAACTCTTCCGGCAAACCTTTGTCTTCTCGGCCGAACATAAAAATAATGCTTGCCAGCTCTAGCAAAAATCAACTTCAGAATAAACCTTTTTCTGCAAACTTAGAGACCAAATAAAAGCTGGCCATCTATTTTGTCCATGAAGTCTTCAAGACTTTCATAATAGCTAATGTTCAACTTATCCCAATAGTCTAGCCCCGCTCGCTTCATCTTCCGGTCATCGATGGGAAAAGCCCATGGGTTTGATGATATGTAAGGGGGAATTAGTCGCAGCACAAGTCCGAGCGATATTTCCTGTATTTTGAGGAATTTGTGGTTCAAATAGCACAATATGGTTTTCTACCGTCATATCATTTTTCCTAGTCATCATTTAAATAAAAAAATAGCCACACTGCCCGGAGTCAAGCTCAGCAAACAGCGTGGTAAAAACTTCATTAACTTACATCACAACAGGTTTGAGGTAAATCAATGAGAGCACTTTTCTAGTATATCATTTTTCTTTTACATGTCAACTTAAAGAGCTTGAAAAGGGAAGATTTTGCTAGAAAGAAAAAAATCCTAAACTGTTGATATAGAAAAGCTTCTTAACTAAATGGTTTAGCTGCTTATTTTAGCAAATTCTTGCCAGTCTAATAAAGCAAAGAGATGAAATTTTTTTACAAAAATAGAGTATGATAGATACATATCTTGGAGGTATAAGATGAAGATTATTGTTGTTGGTGGTGGTAAAGTCGGAACTGCCCTTTGTCGCTCGCTTGTTGCTGAGAATCATGATGTGGTTCTCATTGAGCAAGATGAAGCTGTTCTCAACCATATTACCAAGCGTTACGATATTATCGGTATTGTAGGAAATGGAGCTAATTTTAAAGTTCTAGAGCAGGCAAATATTGAGTCCTGTGATATTTTTGTTTCGTTGACAGAACAGGATGAAGTCAATATGGTTTCTGCTGTCTTAGCAAAAAAGATGGGAGCTAAAGAAACCATCGTTCGTGTCCGTAACCCAGAATACTCAAATCCCTATTTTAAGGAAAAAAATATTCTTGGTTTTTCTCTTGTTGTCAACCCTGAACAACTGGCTGCACGCTCGATTGCTAATATTATTGACTTCCCCAATGCCCTATCTGTTGAGCATTTTGCCAACGGACGTGTGGCCTTAATGGAATTCAAGGTCAAGGAAGACAGCCCGCTGTGCCAGACCACTATTTCTGACTTTAGAAAGCAATTTGGAAATGTGATTATCTGTGCTATTGAGCGAGATAACGAACTAACCATTCCAGATGGAGATTTCAGCATTAAAGCTAATGATAAAATTTTCCTAACAGGGAACCGCTATGATATCATGCTTTTCCATCATTACATCCGTCCTCGTGTCATCAAAAAGTCTTATGATTATTGGAGCAGGAAAGATTGCCTACTATCTCTTAAATATCCTCAAGGACAGTAAGATTGATCTCAAGGTATTGGAAGTCAATCGACAAAGAGCTGAATGGTTTAGCCAAGAATTCCCTGACCTCTATGTCGTCCACGGAGATGGAACAGCAAAAGATATTTTTGCTAGAAGAAAGTGCGCCAAACTATGATGCTGTTGCTACTTTAACAGGAGTAGACGAAGAAAAATATCATTGCGTCTATGTTCCTAAATAGTCTAGGGCGTTCAAAAAGAACATCACTAAGATCAATCGAACTAGTCTACTTGAAATAATTGATGATCAAGATTTTGCCAGCATTGTCACTCCAAAGGGCACCGCAGTGGATACTATCATGCACTTCATTCGAGGTCGATACAATGCTCAGTTTTCTAGTCTAGAAGCCTTGCACCATGTTGCAAATGGTCGTATTGAAACCCTGCAATTCCATATTAAAGAAGAAAATAAGATGACTAATCTACCTTTATCTGAATTGAAACTTAAAAAGGGGTTCTTCTTCTGTCGCAATCATCCGACAAGGCAAGGCTATCTTTCCAACTGGTGATGATCAAATTAAGGTTGGAGATAAAATCCTTGTCACGACCTTGATACAAAACATTACTGAAATTTATGATTTATTAGAGGAGTAGAAAAATGAACAAAGCCATGATTCGTTACCTCCTCTCAAAACTATTACTGATTGAAGCCTGCTTACTTTTGGTACCAGTTGTTGTAGCTGTAATTTTACCAGGAGTCTGCCAAAGTCTTTCTATCGCTGGGCTTTACAATTGGTATTTTGGCGCTTTTGGGCGGAATTGGTTTATTCTTTAAACCCAAAAGATGCTCATATCTATGCCAAGGAGGGTGTCTTAATCGTTGCTCTCTGCTGGATTCTCTGGTCCTTTTTGGAGCGCTTCCCTTTGTTTTTCTGGACAAATTCCAGATATTATTGATGCTTTCTTTGAAGTAAGCTCAGGATTCACTACAACTGGAGCTACTATTCTCAATGATGTCGACGTACTCTCCCACTCTCTGCTTTTTCTGGCGCGACTTTACCCACTTAATTGGCGGGATGGGAGTACTGGTCTTTGCCTTAGCCATCATGGATAATGCAAAGAACGGGCACTTAGAAGTCATGAAGGCTGAAGTTCCAGGTCCTGTCTTTGGTAAAGTTGTCTCTAAACTTAAAGACACTGCCCAAATACTCTATATCATCTACTTGGCTCTCTTTTGCTATCTTTACTTTTCTTTATTTCCTAGCTGGTATGCCACTTTTTGACAGTTTCATTATCGGGATGGGCACAGCTGGTACAGGAGGCTTTACCGTTTATAACGATGGAATTGCTCACTATAATAGTTCGCTCATCACCTATCTGGTCAGTTTTGGAGTACTAGCTTTTCGGTATCAACTTCAACCTTTATTACTATCTTCTCATTAGAAAATTTAAGTCTTGTTTTGCTGATGAGGAGCTAAGAGGCTATCTGACAATTGTTGTTGTATCAACACTTTTTGATTACTTTCAACATTCTCCATCTCTTCAATGGCAATCTTGGAAGCAGTCTAGAAATGTCCTTCTTCCAAGTGTCCAACATTATCACTACGACAGGATTTGGCTTTGGTAATACAGTGGAGTGGCCACTCTTTTCACAGTTTATCCTCTTAGTTTTGATGTGTATTGGGGGATCTGCTGGTTCTACTGCCGGTGGTTTCAAAGTCATTCGTTGTATGATTGTATCAAGAATTGCTAAGAACCAGATTTTTTCTACCCTTTCTCCAAATCGAGTCTTGACCTTGCATGTCAATGGAAGCGTACTGGACAAGGATACTCAGCATAAAGTCATGAAGTACTTGGTCATCTATATCATGATTATTGTGTCATTGATTTTTATCGTCAGTTTTGATAACAATAACTTTATGACCGTCGTCAGCGGTGTCATTAGTTGTTTTAATAACATTGGACCTATGCTTGGAACAACTGATAGTTTTTCTATCTTCAATCCTCTATCTAAGTTTCTCTTGTCCTTGGCTATGATTGCTGGGCGCTTGGAAATTTATCCAATGCTTCTGCTCTTCCTACCTAAAACTTGGTCTAAGCGATAAAAATCTTTAAATAAAAAATAGACTCAGAACAAAAGTTCTAGTCTATTTTTCTATCATTTCTTTTTAAACTAAAGGTATCTGGTACCGGATCGTCACCTAGCTCAGACCAGGGATGACAGCGCAAAAATCCGAGCAAAGCCCATCAAAAGTCCTTTTTGCTCCATGCTTTTCTATGGCTTCAATCATATAATTTGAACAGGTCGGACGGAAACGACAGGATGGTGGAAAAAGCAGGAGAAATAAAACGCTGGTAAAAAGCGCACCGGCGCAATCAATAATTTCTTTATCATTTTCCAGTCTTTGTGATAGCCAAATTATGTAGTTGGCTAATTTCCTTTTTATTGAGACGTCTCGCTTCCCTGGACGAAGTCCTGTCAAATCTAAATGACCAAACCGCGTCCGAGATAGCTTATCGACTTCTAGGCCTACCGCTTGGAACATCTTCTTCACCTGGTGATTACGCCCCTCATGGATAGATCAACTGCACAACTGACCGATTTTTAACAGGATCAACCTTTAAAATCTCGTAAACTGCTGGCTTAGTCTTTTTACCGTCAATTTCTACTCCGCGAGTCAAAGGTCGTAGATTTTCTTTATTGGCGACACCTTTTACACGCGCCACATAAACCTTATCAATCTCATTACGTGGGTGAATCATCTCATCTGTAAAATCTCCATCATTGGTAAGGATTAGAAGTCCAGAAGTATCCCAATCCAAACGTCCGACTGGATAAATCCGTTCTTTTACATGAGGAAGCAAGTCAACCACCGTTTTACGCCCCTTATCATCTGTCACACTCGAGATGACACCACGAGGCTTATTCAAAAGATAATAGACTTTTTCCTCATTATAGATAGGCTGACCTTCAACCTCTACTTTGTCACCTGATTTAACTAGGGTTTGCAAGCTCCCGTACCACCTGACCATTCACTGTAACTAGGCCCTGTTTAATCAGCTCTTCTGCTTTACGACGACTAGCTATTCCTGCATGGGCTATATATTTATTTATTCTCATCCTTTCACAAGGTCAAAAATTTTGCTAACCTTATTCTATCTCAGCTTCATCCATTGGGCCAAATAATTGGCTTTTCTTCCTGTCACTAATTCTGTATCTGTCACTTCAGGTAGCTCTTCCAGATGATTGATTCCCATGTAATCCAAAAAATAATCAGTGGTTACGTAGAGATTAGGACGACCAAGAACTTCTTTTTTTCCGTCTTCTCGAACCAGTTCAAATGCCAGTAATTTAGCAAGAGCTCCACTGGAATTCACCCCACGAATATCATCAATTTCTATCCGAGTAATAGGTTGTTTATAAGCAATAATCGACAAGGTTTCTAATGCCGCTCGCGACAAGCTCTGGTTTATCGGAGATCGAGAATAGGCTCGTAGCAACTCAGCAAAAGCCTGTTTGGTCACTAATTTATACGAGTTAGATGTTTCAAGCAATGCTAAGCTAGAATCTTCATCCGCTTGATACTTAGCCGCTAATTTCTCTAAACTCTGACTAACCCCCGTAGGAGGCATAGACAGGATTTCGGCAATCTGCCGCACCTTTAAGCCGTCCTCTCCTGCCACAAAAAGAAGAGCTTCTATTTCTGATAACTTACTCATACTTACTTCCTAATTAGATAGATACTTCCAAAATTCTCTTTTTGGACTAATTGAATCTCCTGTACTTTCACTAATTCCAAGGTTGCTAAAAAGAGGGTGATGACCTCATTCATGTCCTTGGTCTCAGTAAATAAATCTTGTAAAGCCAACTTTTTATGACTTTGACAACGTTCTAAAACCACATTCATCATATCTTCAATCTTGTATTCATCTTTGACAATTGTAGTGTGGCTATGCCGGAATTCTTCTCGTTTTTTTGCTAACAAACCAGAAAAGGCCAAAAACAAATCAATGGCTGAGCGGTCATGTACCAACTCAGCATCTTCATAAACTAATTCAATCTTTGGCTTAGAATAGTAAAGTGCTCTTTCCTCGTGTTGCTCAGCCATTTTCTCACCTAGAAGCTTGAATTTACGATACTCCTCAATCTGACTTAGCAAATCGTGTTCTAAATCATCTTCTAAATCAGGATTATCAGCTACTTTAGGCAAAAGCTTACGGCTTTTAATCAGCATAAGCTGACTAGCCATAACCATATATTCTCCTGCTACTTCTAGACGCATAGCCTGCAAAGTAGCAACATAAGCCAAATATTGTTCGATGACCTCTGTAATTGGAACATCATAAATATCCATCTGATACTTGGAAACCAAATGGAGCAACAAGTCCAAGGGACCCTCAAAATCTTTTAATTTTTATATCCATTATCTATATTTTTTCTAAAGTCGTGATACTTTTTAAGCCCAGGTCCCGAGCAATATCATGTAGGCTACGCTTATCTTTCAACTGTCGCAAAACATATTGTTCTCTTAAACTCTGCGCAGATAAACCAACCTGCCCTTTTTTTCTACTAGGAAGGCTTCTAGCTGACGAAAGGCCCATTGTCTAGAATAAGGTCTCCCCTTCTTTTCGAATAAAAAACGTCCCTGAGGGCAACCTTACGTAATTCCTCAGTTAACTCAGTCGAAAGTTGAACAATCCGTTTTTGACCTGCCTTCTCAATGCTTAGAATCTGAAATTCCAGCTGAATATCCTTAACTTGTAGAGATAAGACTTCACTAGGTAAAAAGGCCATTTTCCAAAATTAAAAGAGCTATTAAACGTCCAGCAGGAACCTGACTTTCCTGCCAAAAACATTGACAAATCAAGAAGAAAACTTTGGGAGGCCAAAGACCTCCTTTTCTCTTGGAATGTTTAATTTATAGTAGTGAGTCCAAATGCTTTTTCCTCATACAGGAAAAACAAAAATTGGTTGACAGCAGATAACTTTCTTTTCTGAACCGATACTTTTAAAGGTTGCAGGGAAGATTGATAGACCCGTAAACTGGTCTCCGTAATGCTTCCGACTTGATTTAAAAACTGTTCTAGGTCATATGTATATGCTAATCTAGAATTCTCTGATAATGATTTTTGCTGTAAAAATTGTTCAACTGCTTCTTTCATTTAGCTTTCATCTCATATTGACTTGAAAAATCATGCAATAGGGCATTGACCGCTTTCAGAATGGACTTTCTTGTGATAATTCCATGAAAATACTGGTCTTGCCCTCACAACCGGCAGAAATGACTCATCTATCAACTTATGTAAGACTTCTGAAATTGTGTAATCCACTCCAACTGTTTGGCCATCTGTCTTAGTCATGTGAACAATATCCATTGCCATAAATTCTTCCTCTGGAAGGTCATGTTGCATCCGATAAGCCATAATATCTGTCAGAGAAATGGTTCCTACAAATTTCTTTTCAGCCGTGACAACAGGAATCCGTGAATAGGTCATCTGACTCAACAGCAAAATTGCATGATCAACATTATGACTATCCACTAACACTGCTAGATTTGCAGCCGATGTCAAAAAAGCACCTTCCTGTTTCACAAGATAATCTTCAAATGCCCGGGCTATCATCTAGCAAACTCCTTCGACAAACTTGGATATAGTTGATGTTGGCGAGTAAAATAATCCACTTTAAAACTATCCTCTTCAATTTCAACCTTAGCGTACAGACGTTCCGTAATCATTCCTCTTGGTTGACTGATTGAACCTGGATTTAAAAATAGAGTCTTTCCTTCCATCCAAGCATCCGGAATATGCAGGGTGACCATATAGACAAATATCAGCATTTTCTTCCTGAGCCCACAAATCCAACTTCTGAAAAGAGAAATTTATATGAAATAGATGACCATGCGTCTGCGCAATACGAGTACCATTTAAGTCAGTCACCAATCGGTCTGGATAACCACCGTAAAGTCCATATTGCCTGCGACAACACGAATTCCTTTCCAAACCGAATCGTCACTTGGTAACTCAGAATCGCCATCATGAAAAATAGCGTCTACTTTTTCCTTGATAATAATCTTTTTATCTCCTGGACAATTGCTCGATCACCATGAGAGTCACTCATTACAATGATGGTTTGCTTTGCCATGCTGGAAATACCTCCATTAATTTGTTCACCGCTTGTGCACGATGAGACTGCTTGTTTTTTTCTTCAATTGTCAGCTCGGCTGAGGTCTTACCTGTTTCCCCGACCAAAAAGAGGGGGTCATAACCAAAACCATTTTCTCCCTTTTTGGTTCAAAAATTAATATAACCGGGCCAATCAGCCTCTACTACTAGCTTTCTTTTTCTGGGCTGGCCACAACCAAAGTCGTGTAAAAATGAGTCCCCTATCTTTTAACTCAAAAACCATGGCCAATTCATGCAAGAGCTTGATATTATTCTCCGTATCAGTTGCACCTACTCCAGCAAAACGGGCAGACCAAACTCCTGGAAGGCCTCCAAGGATATCAACTTGTAAACCCTGAATCATCAGCTAAAACCATTTTCCCAGTTAGCCGGCTAATAGTTTCTGCTTTGAGCCGAGCATTCTCTTCAAAGGTCATTCCTGTTTCAGCTACTTCCGGTAAGTCAGGGGTAGTCATTGAGATTCTCTACTGTGTAGCCCAATTTCCCAAATAATTTCCGAAATTCTTTGGTCTTGCCTTCATTTCGAGTGGCAATCAGTAGTGTATCTTTGACTTCTTTAGCTCCTAGAAAAGTCCATCAGAGAAACTCCACCTTGAGGTAAGTAAACAAATAGGGAGTTGACCATCTTCTACAAGCATTATGGCTCCCTGGCGTTGGATCAACTCTAATTCTCTTTTGCTTTCTTGATGAATAATCTCAAGCAAAAAAGACTAGAAAAGCGATAAGCGGAGTTATAACGTAAAATCGTCACTTCAATTGGGAAATTATGTCCATCCTTATTCAGAGCTACTTGCAAATCTTCTAAAATTTTGCCAGCCTCAGCTGATACCTGCGAAAAATTACTAAAAGATTCCGTTTCGCTCCACTTAGTGATATACCAGTCTTGGTCATCCTTATATTCGTATATTTTTCACTCATAAATCTATATGCTCCACGCTCACTTTTTGTCCTAGCCAATGCTCTGCAATCTCAGCAAAACTTTTGGCACTAGCTGTTGTATAAAAACGATGTTGCAAGTCCTGGTCTTCCCGACTACGATTAATTTCAAAGTAATTCAAAAGAACAGAGATATCGCGGACACACTCAGCCCCACTGTCAATCAACTTGACCTTCGGTCCCATGACATTTTGAATAATAGGTCTTAGAAGCGGGTAATGCGTACACCCCAAAACCAGGGTATCGACTTTCCCAGCTAGAGGCAGTAGAGTTTCATAAACAACTTTCTTCGTGACACTAGAATTTAGCTCGTTTGACTCTACTAGAGGGACAAACTTAGGACAGGCCAAACTGCTAACTTTCATTTCTGGAGAAAGGGCTTCAATCTTTTTCCGGTAAATACCTGATGTAACCGTCATCGGAGTCCCTATCACACCAATCTTACCTGCATTAGTTGACTTTAATTGCTGCTGCAGCCTCCCGGTAGTATAACACCTAAAACAGGTATATCAAGCTTTTCTTTGATTTCTTCCCAGACAACTGCAGTCGCAGTATTACAAGCAATGACAATCATTTTTACATTCTTGGTCAAGAGAAAAATCAACCAGTTGCCAGGTGTAGTCTCTAATTTGCTCAGCTGGTCTTGGACCATAAGGAGCACGTGCAGAATCTCCGATATAAATGACTTCTTCATGAGGTAGCTGACGCATCAATTCACGAACAACAGTCAATCCACCCACACCTGAATCCAAAAACCAATCGGGCGATTATCCATAAAAACTTCTTTTCTAAAATAAGGGACTGGGCTTAGATCCCAAATCCCTTTTTATATCCAATAACTTAGTAACTATTTTTCTTTTTGCTGTTTTTAAAGTCGCTTTTTGTTGGTTGACAATCTGACGATAAACTTGTTGAACCTTCGCCTCACTTGGACGTTGACCACTTGCACCAAGCAAAGTACGAACCGCTTCTACATTCAAACGAGGTTTATCAGCAAATTCTTTCTCTACTTGCTTGCGAAGAATATACATACCTGCAAACATACCACCAGCAAAAAGCAATAATAATCAATAAAAATTTCTAAAAATAAACTCATAAAAATCTCCTATTTCCATTTTTTTGCGATGTTTTTATTATACCAAATCTTCTTTATTTTTCAAAGTCAAATCCATAGAGAGTAGCAAAATAATCTTCTGGTCTTTCAGCTCGACGAATCATACGAACATTTCCATCTTGCTCCAAGAGAATTTCGCTGGAGCGGAGCTTGGCATTGTACTGATAACCCATAGAGAAACCATGAGCACCAGTATCGTGAATCACCAAAGTATCACTGATTTGGCTGACAGGGCGCCGGTCGATTAATAGCGAATTTGTCGTTATTCTCGCAGAGGTCGCTGACAACATCCACAATCTCTGTCTCACCCTTAGGTCGATCCATATTGGTAATGTGGTGATAAGAGCCATACATGGCAGGACGTAGCAGATTGACCGCTGAGGCATCCACCCCCAGATAAGTTCGGTAGGTTTGCTTCTTATGGGTAACCTTGGTGACAAGCAAGCTCACAAGGCGCCAGCATAAAAGCTACCCAGCTCCGTATAAATCTTGACCTGTCCTAGGCCAGCTGGAGTTAGAATAGCTTCATAGGCCTGACGAACTCCTTGACCGATGACCGCAATGTCATTTTTCCTCACCTTCAGGCTGATAATTAATGCCGACACCGCCAGATAGATTGATAAAGTCCAGCTCAACTCCTGTCTCAGCCACTACTTCTACAGCCAACTCAAAAAGCTGACGGGCCAGTTCAGGATAGTAGTCATTGCTGACAGTATTTGAGGCCAAGAAGGCATGAATCCCAAATTTCTCAGCTCCCAACTCCTTGAGCTCTTTTGAAAGCTTGAATCAGCTGGTCCTTGGTCATACCAAACTTGGCTTCTTCTGGATTATCCATGATGCTGGTTCCCAGCTCAAAGACACCGCCAGGATTGTAACGGCAGGAAATAATCTTTGGGAATACCAGCGGCTTCCTTTAGAAAAGCTACATCTTCATAGGCATCCAGATTGATAGTCGCTCCTAGGTCACGCGCAAACTGAAATTCCTCAGCTGGTGTGTTATTGGACGAAAACATGATATCCTGTCCAGCAAAGCCCAGCTTTTGGCTCATGAGCAGCTCAACATAGCTAGCACAGTCCACTCCCTGCACCTTCTTCTTTTGAGGATTTTTAAAATAGCAGGATTGGGAGTGGCCTTGACGGCAAAAATACTCTTTAAAGCCTGGATTCCAAGAAAAGGCCTCATGCAGGGCACGCGCTCTTTCCCGAATTCCCTTCTCATCATAAAGATGGAAAGGGGTTGGAAACTGATCCGTAATCTCAACTAGCTTTTCACGACTGACAAAAAGGAGTTTTTCATATTGTTCTCGCTTTCTTTCTTTTCTAATCAATTATAACACAAAGCTAAACATTCTAGTAGATTAGAAATCATTCTTTCATTTTCTATCATTTTCTTCCATATATTAACCTATTATTTTTAAATATGTCTGCTTTCTAGGTTTTCTAGGACCACTACACAATAAAAAGAACATTTATTTAGCAATCTTTTTCCACTCTTTGCTTTCTATGAAGGATTATGATTTGTTTTGAAACTCAGCACTTGTTTTTCGTGAAAACGTTTTATAATAAGATAGTCTTAAACTTTTCTTAAAGTTTAGTCAAACAATTTTATAAGGGGGAATGTCAATAATGAGTATTGGAATCATTATTGCAAGCCATGGTGAATTTGTGCACGGCATTCATCAATCAGGTTCTATGATTTTTGGCGAACAAGAAAAAGTACAAGTTGTTACTTTTATGCCAAATGAAGGTCCTGATGATTTGTATGCGAAATTCAACAACGCTGTGGCACAGTTTGATGCGGACGATGAAGTCTTAGTCTTGGCTGACCTTTGGAGTGGTTCTCCATTCAACCAAGCTAGCCGTGTGATGGTGAAAAATCCAGATCGCAAGTTCGCAATTATTACAGGCTTGAATCTGCCTATGTTGATTCAAGCGTATACCGAAAGGATGATGGATGCTAATGCAGGCGTTGATGCTGTCATGCCAATATCATCAAAGAAGCAAAAGATGGAGTAAAAGCTCTACCTGAAGAGTTAAACCCTGCTGAAGAAGTTGCAGCGCTCCTGTAGTCGCAACAGCTCAAGTCGCTATTCCAGAAGGTACTGTTATCGGAGATGGCAAGCTCAAAATCAATCTTGCACGTATCGACACTCTGTCTCGCTTCACGGACAAGTTGCAACTGCTTGGACACCAGATTCAAAAGCTGACCGTATTATCGTGGCTTCTGACTCAGTAGCTAAGGATGAACTTCGCAAAGAGTTAATTAAACAAGCTGCACCAGGTAATGTTAAAGCAAACGTTGTGCCTATTGACAAACTGATTGCCGTTTCAAAAAGACCCACGTTTTGGTAATACTCATGCGTTGATCCTGTTTGAAACTCCTCAAGACGCTCTTCGTGCTATTGAAGGCGGTGTGCCAATCAAGACTCTCAATGTAGGTTCTATGGCTCACTCAACAGGTAAAACAATGGTTAACAACGTACTATCAATGGACAAGGACGATGTGGCTACTTACGAAAAACTCCGTGATCTTGGCGTTGAATTTGACGTTCGTAAAGTACCAAATGATTCTAAAAAAAGATTTGTTTGACTTAATTACAAAAAGCAAACGTTCAATAAATACATTAATTGAATAAAATTTGGACAGATAGTTTAGTAAAACTATACCTCTCAGCTCTTTCTAGTTTTTGCCTGACTATTTTACGTCCTCATACTCATGAAAGGATAATTATAAATCATGTCTATTATTTCTATGGTTTTAGTGGTCTTTGTTGCCTTCCTTGCTGGTCTTGAAGGTATCTTAGACCAATTCCAATTCCATCAACCAATTGTTGCATGTACATTGATTGGTTTGGTAACAGGTAACTTAACTGCCGGTGTTATTCTGGGTGGTTCACTTCAGCTAATCGCTCTTGGTTGGGCAAATATCGGTGCTGCCGTAGCTCCAGATGCTGCTCTTGCATCAGTAGCTGCTGCTATCATCATGGTTCTTGGTGGAGATTTTTCAAAAACAGGAATCGGTGTAGCACAAACTGTTGCTATTCCTCTTGCCGTTGCTGGTCTTTTCCTCACTATGATCGTTCGTACTCTTTCAGTTGGTTTGGTCCATGCTTTGCTGATGCTGCTGCTAAAAAGGTGACATCAAAGGAGTTGAACGCGCTCACTTTATCGCCCTTCTTATGCAAGGTCTTCGTATCGCCATCCCAGCCGCTCTTCTTTTGATGGTTCCTACCCAATCTGTTCAAGCAGCTCTTAACGCTATGCCTGACTGGTTGAAAGACGGTATGTCTATCGGTGGTGGTATGGTTGTTGCCGTTGGTTACGCAATGGTTATCAACATGATGGCAACCCGCGAAGTATGGCCATTCTTTGCGATTGGTTTTGTCTTAGCAGCTGTTTCAGATATCACTTTGATTGGTTTTGGTGCAATCGGTGTTGCTTTAGCTCTTATCTACTTGAACCTATCTAAAAAGGTGGAAACGGTGGTGGAGCAGTCGCTTCATCTAACGATCCAATCGGCGATATTTTTAGAGGACTACTAAGAAAGGAGAAACGAATCATGACTGAAAAACTGCAATTAACTAAATCAGATCGTCAAAAAGTTTGGTGGCGTTCTACTTTCTTACAAGGTTCTTGGAACTATGAACGGATGCAAAACTTGGGTTGGGCTTATTCACTAATCCCAGCAATTAAAAGATTGTATACTAAAAAAGAAGACCAGGTGCAGCTCTTGAGCGCCACTTGGAATTCTTCAACACTCACCCATATGTAGCTGCTCCAATCATGGGGGTTACTCTTGCTCTTGAAGAAGAACGCGCTAACGGTGTTGAAATCGATGACGCAGCTATCCAAGGGGTTAAAATCGGTATGATGGGACCTCTCGCTGGTATCGGAGACCCAGTCTTCTGGTTCACTGTTCGTCCTATCCTTGGAGCTCTTGGTGCTTCTCTTGCCTTGACAGGGAATATCCTTGGCCCGCTTCTTTTCTTCGTTCTTTGGAATGCAATTCGTATGGCCTTCTTGTGGTACACTCAAGAATTGGGTTACAAGGCAGGTTCTGAGATTACAAAAGACATGTCAGGCGGTATCCTTCAAGACATTACCAAAGGAGCTTCAATCCTTGGTATGTTCATCCTTGCGGTCCTAGTACAACGTTGGGTAAACATTAAATTTGCTTTTTGATGTTTCTAAAGTTCAACTGGATGAAAAAAGCTTATATCCACTGGGATAAATTGTCTGATGGCTACAAAGGTATTCAAGAAGCTTTTGCTCAAGTAGGTCAAGGCTTATCTCAAACACCTGAAAAGGTTACAAGTTTCCAACAAAACTTGGATATGCTGATTCCTGGACTTTCTGGATTGTTACTCACACTCCTTTGTATGTACTTATTGAAGAAGAAAGTGTCTCCAATCGTTATCATCCTTGCACTCTTTGCAGTCGGTATTGTTGCTCACTACTTCAAGATTATGTAATCAAAAAAGAAGGTTTCGGCCTTCTTTTTCTTGTGGTATAATAGAAAGAGATTTATTTTGAAGGAGCAATTATGGCGCAATCACAAAACAAAACAATCGATTATCAAACAACAGGGGTGTCCTACCTTGGTGCATTTGGTGGTAAAGTAGGGAAATTTCTTATCGGTGATCAGGCGCTAGAGTTCTATGCTGATGCTAACGTAGAGGACTACATTCAGCTTTCCTTGGGCCAATATCACAGCTATTGGCGCTAATGTCTCAGGCAAGAGCATCAGTCGACATTTTGAAAGTCTTTACAGATCAAGGAAAAATTTCTTTTGCTTCCAAAGACTCTGGTAAGATTCTAAAAATCGCAAGAGAGTATGTTGGAGATGATAAAGTCGTTAGACTTCCTACTTTGATACAAACAATTGGTAAAGTTTTTAAAAAATCTATTTGCAAAAAAATAAATTTTCTAGTATAATCTAGGAAACGGATAAGTACTATTGGGCACTTTTCAGAAAGTCTGCGGTGGCTGTGAGCAGATAAGGAGAAAATAGGAAATTCTACCGTTAGTTTAAAAATGAATAATTAAGCAAGTGCACTTTTGTGAAGTTGGATGGAACCGTGACTCTGCCGCTCCAACAGCTTTCATAAAGTGCTTTTATTTTTGGAGGTACCTATGTTAGATTTAAAACGCATCCGTACAGACTTTGATTCTGTCGCTGAAAAATTAGCTACGCGAGGTGTTGACGTTGCTACACTCAACCAAATGAAAACTATTGACAAAGAACGTCGGGATTTATTAGTCAAGGTCGAAGAGCTCAAGGCTGAGCGCAATACTGTTTCTGCTGAAATTGCCCAAGCTAAACGCAACAAAGAAAATGCGGATGACAAGATTGCTGCCATGCAAAAACTTTCTGCTGAAGTCAAGAACTTAGACGCAACCTTGGCTGAGCTGGATGCTAAGTTGACTGAATTCACCACCACTCTACCGAATATCCCGCACGAAAGTGTTCCTGTCGGAGCAGACGAGGATGAGAATGTCGAAGTTCGTCGCTGGGGGACACCGCGCCAATTTGACTTTGAAGCCAAGGCTCACTGGGATTTAGGTGAGGATTTGGACATCTTGGACTGGGAGCGTGGAGCAAAAGTTACTGGTGCTCGTTTCCTCTTCTATAAGGGTTTAGGTGCAAGACTTGAGCGTGCTATCTATAACTTTATGCTGGATGAGCATGGCAAAGAAGGCTATACCGAAGTCATTACTCCTTATATGGTCAACCACGATTCTATGTTTGGGACTGGGCAATATCCTAAGTTCAAAGAGGATACCTTTTGAGCTAAGCGATACCAACTTTGTTCTGATTCCGACTGCTGAAGTACCACTGACCAACTACTATCGAGACGAAATTTTTAGATGGAAAAGAATTGCCAATCTACTTCACTGCTATGAGCCCATCATTTCCGCTCTGAAGCTGGCTCTGCTGGTCGTGACACGCGGGTCTCATCCGTCTTCACCAGTTCCACAAGGTTGAAATGGTGAAATTTGCTAAGCCAGAAGAGTCTTATGAAGAGCTGGAGAAAATGACTGCCAACGCTGAGAACATCCTACAAAAGCTGAATTTACCTTACCGCGTTGTAGCACTATGTACTGGAGATATGGGCTTCTCAGTCGCTAAGACCTACGACTTGGAAGTTTGGATTCCGGCTCAGAACACCTACCGTGAAATCTCTAGTTGCTCTAACACAGAAGATTTCCAAGCTCGTCGAGCTCAAATCCGCTACCGTGACGAAGCAGATGGCAAGGTCAAACTCCTTCATACTCTCAATGGTTCTGGACTGGCTGTCGGACGCACAGTAGGCTGCTATCTTAGAAAATTACCAAAACGAAGATGGCTCTGTGACTATTCCAGAAGTTCTGCGTCCATACATGGGTGGATTAGAAGTTATAAAACCTTCCTAATTATCACCAAGCTAGCTGAACTGCGCCCCAAAAAGTTAGATTTTTTTGTGTCTAACTTTTAGGGTGTTTTTATTATTTAGAAAATAAAAAGTTGCCAGTAAACAGCAACTTATTTTATGAGTAATTTATTCTTTCTCAGTATCAAGAGGTTTTTCAGCAGATGCAGGTTCTACTGTTTCTTCTTGACTAACTTCCTCAATCTGAGTTTCAAGCGATTCTTCTGGTTCTTCATTTTGAACTTGGGTTTCTACTTGTTCAGTTTCTTTAACAACTTCAGGTTGGGCTTGCACTTTCTCAGCCTCTACTGGTGCAGATTTTGAGGGTTCAGTTTTAGGATCCTCTTCTTTTTGAGGTTCTGTTTCTTTTTTTGATTTTCATTTACAGCTGATTTTACTGTTGCTGAAGTCACACGACCAACGGTTTGAGCAAATTGTTTACTTGCACTTGCGAGCATCAGTTAGAGTATCTTTAGAGAATTTACCACCTGAAAAACTAGCAAACCCTAACGCGACTGTTGCAATGGTTGCAACTAGAGTAATATACAAACCAAAGCCAATTGAAAGCCCAAAGCCAGATCCAAAATCAGCACTGATATCCCCAATACGAACCATATGGTAAATAACGATACCTGCACCAATAATCCCCAGAGCGATAACTCCCAAAGAAAAGGTTTTATCCAATGGTTTTGTACGGTCCTTAAACCAAGCTAAAGCAACAGTCACAATGGCTAAAATAAGAACATACTTGCCACCACCCTCAATACCCGAAATACTGAGGCCACCAAATGCACCCTAGGTTAACTGATCCCCAAGGTAAAACACTACCAAGTATAGTAGCAACAGAAGCAATAATAATGTATAAACGATTTCTTTCCATTCGTTCCTCCTTTTTCTTATTCTAGTATACCATATCTTATCCATGGAAGAAAAGATAGAATGTAAATTCACTGACTTTTTTTCCTGAAAGATTGGTTCTACTTTTTAAATGATAGTAAAAGACAGAGAAATCTTATAAGTAAAAGTAGGAAATCCTTTTTACTCTAGAAAATAAATCTCCGCTTTTTAGTAAAAGAGACCAAGATTCATATTGCTTGGTCTTCTATTTTTAATATTTTCTAAAAACGCTGGTAACGTTGTTGAACTAATTCTTCTACACTCCAAGAGGAAAGCAAATCTAACTCAGCCAAAAGCTCTTGCTTAATTGAGGAAATCAATTCCTGGTTGCTAAATCCTTTTCCTCAATAACCTTGTCCACTACTTCCATTTCCAAAAGTTCATGAGAAGTAATTTTTCATCAGCTCAGCCGCCTCCATGGCACGACTACCGTCTTTCCATAAGATAGAAGCAAATCCTTCGGGGCTTAATACGGCATAAATAGAATTTTTCCAACATCCAAACTCGGTTGGCTACAGCCAAAGCTAATGCTCCACCTGAACCACCTTCCCCGATAATAATTGAGATGATTGGAACCTTAAGGTCACTCATTTCCATAAGATTTCGAGCAATCGCTTCACCTTGCCCCCGCTCCTCAGCTCCTACACCAGGATAAGCGCCAGCTGTGTTGATAAATGTAATGATTGGTCGGCCAAACTTTTCGGCCTGTTTCATCAGACGCAAGGCCTTACGATAACCTTCAGGATGAGGTTGTCCAAAATTTCGTCTTAGATTATCTTGAAGGTTTTTCCCTTTTTGAATACCAATAACAGTTACTGGACGGCCACCTAAACTTCCTATTCCTCCAATGACTGCTCCATCATCTCGAAACGAACGATCTCCATGTAACTGAATAAAATCATCAAACAAGGCCTTAGCATAATCCAAAGCAGTCAGCCGAGTCTGATCTCTCGCTTCTTTTACAATTCGAGTAATCCTTGTCATAGCTGACCTCCATGAAATTCCAATAGTTTAGCAATCTTATCTCGTAATTTCGCACGCTTAACAATAGCATCAACAAAACCATGCTCTAAAAGAAATTCTGCCTTTTGAAAATCATCAGGTAGATTTTCCCGAACAGTAGATTCAATAACTCGACGACCTGCAAAACCAACTAAACTTTGAGGTTCTGCCAAAATGATGTCTCCTTCCATAGCAAAAGAAGCTGTCACACCACCTGTAGTTGGATCTGTCAAGATAGTTAAGTAAAACAAGCCTGCTTTGGAATGTCTCTGTACAGTCTGCTGAAATTTTGGCCATCTGCATGAGACTAATAATCCCTTCCTGCATACGTGCTCCTCCAGAAGCCGTAAAAAGGACCACCGGCAATTGGTGTTCTGTTGCATATTCAAACAAGCGCGTGATCTTTTCTCCAACCACACTTCCCATGGACGCCATGATAAAGTTTGAATCCATAATTCCCAAAGCAGTTCTATGTCCTTTGATAAAAGCTGTTCCTGTTAAGACAGCTTCATCTAAGCCAGTTTTCTCACGCATCTGAGCCAGCTTATCCTTATAATTAGGAAAGTTTAATGGATCTTGTGTTTCAATACCTGTAAACAGCTCTTCAAAGCTATCTTCATCTACAGTTAGCGCTAAACGTTCAAAAGCCGTAATACGGAAAGTGTAGCCACAATTTGGACAAACACGATCGCTTCCCAAATCTTTTTGGTAAATGGTATGCTTACAACCAGGACACTTCGAAAAGAGCTCATCCGGAACCTCAGGTTTTTTGCTGTGGTATTTCTCGGTATGAACGATTAGGATTGATCCGGATGTATTTATCCTTTTTGGAAAATAAAGCCATCATTTACTCCTTTATCATTACAGTTTTTCTTAGACAAGCAAATATACATTTACCTTATCTAAGAATCTTATTTATCATCTTTTAGTCTCTCTTGATAGGTAGGAAGAAACTTCTCCATCAAAAATGCTGTATCGTAATCCCCAGCAATTACCTGAGGATCTGAAATTAAATCTAATTGAAACTCGCTATTTGTCAGCACACCATCGATTTCTAATTCATAAAGCGCTCGTTGCATTTTCATTAGGGCATCGAATCGATTTTCTCCATGGACAATAATCTTAGCAATCATACTGTCATAATAAGGGGGAATGGTGTAACCGGGATAAACAGCTGAATCTACACGAAGACCAACTCCACCACTAGGCAAATAAAGATTTGAAATCTTACCTGGACTAGGGGCGAAATTAAAAGGCTGGATTTTCAGCATTGATCCGACACTCGATAGCATGGCCACGAATGCCAATTTCGTCTTGGGTGAAAGAAAGTCCTTGGCCATCTGCAATGCGAATTTGTTCCTTAACAATATCAACACCAGTCACAAATTCTGTTACAGGATGTTCTACTTGAACACGAGTGTTCATTTCCATAAAGTAGAATTCACCTTTATTTTCATCATAGAGAAACTCAATTGTCCCAGCATTTTCATAACCGACTGACTGAGCTGCTCGTACAGTCAGCATCTCCAATCTTTTTGACGGAGAGTTTTGCCGATAGCCACTGATGGAGCTTCTTCTAAGACCTTTTGGTTATTGCGTTGGAGAGAGCAATCACGTTCTCCCAAATGAACGACATGCCCATGCTGGTCTGCCAAAATTTGCACTTCAATATGACGAGCAGGATAAATAACACGCTCCATATACATGGCTCCATTACCAAAGGCTGCCTTGGCTTCGCTTGAAGCAGACTCAAAAGCCGCTACCAAATCTTCAGCCTTTTCAACCTTACGAATTCCCTTTCCGCCACCTCCGGCAGAAGCTTTAAGCATTACAGGATAGCCAATTTTTTCAGCAACTTCCAAAGCCTCTTCAGCAGTAAAAACTTCTCCGTCAGATCCTGGAATAACTGGAACATTAGCCTTAATCATCTGAGCACGAGCATTAATCTTATCGCCCATCATATCCATGATTGCCCCAGAAGGACCGATGAATTTCACACCAACTTCTTCACACATGGTAGCGAACTTAGAATTTTCACTCAAAAATCCAAAACCAGGGTGAATAGCTTCAGCCTCTGTTAGAACAGCTGCCGAAAGCACAGCATTCATATTGAGATAAGAATCAGTAGACTTAGCAGGGCCAATACAAATAGCTTCGTCTGCCAACAAGGTATGAAGGGCTTCTTTATCAGCTGTTGAATAAACTGCCACTGTAGCAATCCCCAATTCTCGAGCCGCACGAATAATTCTGACCGCAATTTCCCCACGGTTAGCAATCAATATTTTACGAAACATGGTGAAATCTCCCTTTTCTATTGGCCAATAGCAAATGTCAAGGTGCCACTGGCAGCAAGTTTTCCGTCTACTTCTGCTTTAGCTTCAACAACCGCAATGGTACCACGACGTTTCACAAACTTAGCAGTCATGATAAGCTGATCACCTGGAACAACTTGTTTCTTGAATTTGACTTTATCCATACCAGCGTAAAAGACTAATTTGCCCTTATTCTCTTCTTTAGACAATTCTAGAACCCCAGCTGTCTGAGCTAAAGCTTCCATGATTAGGACACCTGGCATGACCGGATACTGAGGGAAATGACCGTTAAAGAACGGCTCATTAATTGTCACATTTTTTCAAAGCAACAATCTCATCTTCGCCAACTTCTAATACACGATCCACTCAACAACATTGGATAACGATGAGGAAGTGCCTCTTTTATTGCATTGATATCAATCATTTAATGCGTACCAGACCTTTCCCAAATTCAACCATTTCTTCATTTTGAACTAAAATTTCAGTGACAACACCATCTTTAGGAGCAGGCACTTCGTTCATCACTTTCATAGCCTCGATAATCATCAAGGTTTGACCTTTTTTCACTTGGTCGCCTACAGTTACAAAGGCTGGTTTGTCTGGTCCGGCTGCTAAATAAGCTACTCCAACCAAAGGACTTTCCACAACATCACCTTCAGCCGCGATTGGTGCAGATGCTGTTTCAGCAACCACTTCTTGCTGTTCAGCAACGATTTCTGTCTGAGGTGCAGGAGCAATTGGTGTTACCGGTACAGATGCAGGAAGAGGACTTGCCTTAACTCTTGTCTTTGCAATTCTCCTTCGTTCTTACTAAACGTCAATTCATCCTGTTGGTTTTTATACGAAAATTCACGCAAACTTGATTGGTCAAACTGGGCCATCAAGTCTTTAATTTCATTGATATTCATAAAATATTATGCCTCCCAACGTTTAAAGGCAAGAACAGCATTATGGCCACCGAAACCAAATGTATTGGAAATAGCATAAGGAATTTCCTGTTCTTTTCCTTGGCCAAAAATGACATTGGCTTCAATATAGTCTGACAATTCTTGAGTTCCTGCAGTCTTTGGTACAAAGCTATGGCGCATTACTTCGATAGTTGCAATTGCTTCAACTGCTCCAGCGACTCCCAGCAAATGGCCAGTAAAAGATTTAGTTGAGGAAACAGCTACTTCTTTTGCCTAATACTGCTACAATCGCACCACTTTCTCCTTTTTCATTGGCAGGAGTAGAAGTTCCATGGGCATTGACATAGGCTACATCTTCAGGCTTAATCTCCGCTTCTTCCAAAGCTAGTTTCATAGCTTTAATAGCACCAAGCCCCTCTGGATGAGGTGACGTCATATGATGAGCATCACAAGTATTTCCATAACCCACAACCTCAGCCAGAATTGTTGCACCACGCTTTTCAGCATGTTCTAAGCTTTCCAGCACTAACATACCGGAACCTTCTCCCATAACAAAACCATTTCTGTCTTTATCAAATGGGATAGAGGCACGAGTTGGATCTTCCGTTGTAGATAAAAGCAGTCAAGGCTTGGAAACCAGCAATTGCAAATGGAGTGATAGAAGCCTCAGAACCGCCAACTAGCATAACATCTTGGAAGCCAAATTTAATAGACCGGAAAGCATCACCAATGGCATCATTAGACGAAGCACAAGCTGTATTAATGGACTTACAAATACCGTTTGCTCCAAAACGCATAGCAACATTTCCTGAGGCCATATTCGGCAAAGCCTTTGGCAAGGTCATCGGTTTAACCCGTTTTGGCCCTTTTTCATGCAAGCGAATGACTTGGTCTTCAATTTCTTTAATTCCACCGATTCCTGAAGCAACGATGACACCAAAACGATCCTTGTCAATTGTTTCCACGTCAAGTCCTGCATGATCAACTGCTTCTTGAGTAGCATAAAGGGCATAAAGAGAGTAGTTGTCAAAACGGTTAGTATCTTTTTTTGATAAAAATATTTATCAAAAGGAAAAATCTTGTACTTCCGCAGACATTATGAACAGCAAATTCGCTATGATCAAATTTGGTAATCGGACCGATACCGATTTTTTTCCTTCTTTAAAGGCTAGTCCAGAATTCTTCCGGTGTATTCCCAATAGGGGAAGTCAAACCATAACCAGTTACTACAACACGATTTAGTTTCATCTCAACACTCCTTTTACGATGATATTTAGCTTTTAGAAAACAAGAATAACCCGTTTCCAAAGTAAGTTCTTTTTTGAGTTTGCAAAACTATTGCATGGTCAATCCACCATCAATAGCAATCACTTGACCTGTTACATATTCTTGACTAGCAAGAAAAACTGCAACTTCTGCAACTTCTGCAGTATGGCCAAAACGTTTCATAGGTATTTGAGCTAAAGAAGCTTCTTTAATCTTTTTCAGGCAAACCATCAGTCATATCAGATTCGATAAAACCTGGTGCGATAACATTAACCCGAATATTCCGAGCCGCAACCTCACGAGCCACTGACTTTGAAAATCCAATCAAACCTGCTTTAGAAGCAGCATAATTCGCCTGACCAATATTTCCCGTCAAACCAACTACACTAGATATATTGATAATTGCACCCTGACGTGCCTTAGTCATGGGTTTCAAGACAGCTTGTGTCATATTAAATGCTCCTGTCAAATTGACCTTAAGAACTTGTTCAAAGTCTTCCTCGGTCAATTTGAGCATCAGTTTATCTTTGGTAATTCCGGCATTATTAACTAGAACATCTACTGAACCTAAAGCTAGAGTAGCTTCTTCTACCATACGCTTTGCATCAGCACTAGCTGAAACATCTCCTATAACCGCAAGAACTTTTACAGGATAACCCGCAAATTCTGCCAAGACTTCTTCCGAAACCTCTCCACGGCCATTTAAAAATAATATTGGCTCCAAGACTAGCAAATTTATGGGCAATAGCAAGACCAATTCCCCGAGTGGAACCTGTGATCAATACGTTCTTATTTTTTAATTCCATATTGTTTCCTCATTTTTCAAGCAGTTGTGTCAAACTAGCTTGATCTTCAACTTAGTAAATAGTAGCTGACTTATCAATTTTTTTAACAAATCCAGAGAGTACCTTACCTGGACCAATCTCAATAAACTCTTTACACCAGCCTCTTGCATTCTAGCAATACTGTCATAGAAACGAACTGGCTCCATCACCTGACGAGTCAAAAGCTCTTTGATTCGTTCCTTTTCCATAACACTTGCTTCCGTATTCCCTACCAGGGGAACTTTAAAGTCAGAAAAATTAACATTCTCTAATGCTTCAGCTAATAAGTCACTAGCTGGCTTCAATAGAGCAGTATGGAAAGGACCCGAAACATTAAGCGGAATCAATCTCTTTACTCCGGCTTCTTTCAGAAGCTCAACTGCTTTATCAACTGCTTCAGCTTCTCCACCGATTACAATCTGACTAGGTGTATTATAGTTAGCTGGAGACACTACGCCAAGCGCACTAGCCTTTTTACATGCATTCTCTATCAGATCTAAATCAGCATTAAGAACTGCTACCATTTTACCAGAACCCGCTGGAGCAGCTTCTTCCATGAAGGCTCCACGCTTAGCAACCAAAGCTAGAGCACTCTGAAAATCTAAGGCTCCAGAAGCCACCAAAGCAGAGTATTCTCCCAAAGAAAGGCCAGCCACCATATCAGGATGGATTCCTTCTTGAATTAACAAACGGTAAATGGCCAGAGACGTAGTCAAAATTGCTGGCTGGGTATAGCGGGTCTGATTCAGTTTTTCTTCATCATTATCAATCAAATCACGCACATCATAGCCTAAAATTTGACTAGCTTCTTCAAAAGTTGATTTCACCACTTCGTATTGATCATAGAGCTCGCGTCCCATACCGAGATACTGTGCCCCTTGACCAGCGAACAGAAAGGCTTTCTTAGTCATTTCTAGTTACTCCTGCCCAACGTTTTGCTTCTTGCTGAATTTTTTCAGCAGCACCATAGTAAACATCTTTTAAAATTTCTTCAACAGTTTCTTCCTTGCTGACCAAACCAGCAATTTGTCCTGACATGACAGAACCGTTCTCAACGTCTCCACGGACAACTGCATTCGCTAAGGCACCTGCTCCAAGATTTTCAAACACTGTTAAATCTGGATTTTCTTGCTTGAAAGCTTCTTTTTCTGCTTTTTCAAACTCACGTGTCAATTTATTCTTCAAAGCACGTACAGCATGACCAAAAATGTTGGGCAGAAATTGTTGTATCAATATCGCGTGCCTTCAAAATCATATCTTTATAATTTTTGATGAGCGTTGGATTCCTTAGCTACTACAAAGCGAGTCCCTAACTGAACAGCCTCTGCTCCTAACATAAAACCAGCAGTAGCACCTGAACCATCAGCGATACCACCAGCCGCAATAACTGGAATGTTCACCGCTTCTACAACTTGACGAGTAAGCGTCATTGTTGTTAGTTTACCAATATGGCCCCAGCTTCCATTCCCTCAGCAATAACAGCATCAGCGCCAATCTTTTTCCATTCGCTTAGCAAAGAGCCACACTTGGAACTACTGGAATAACTGTAATTCCAGCTTCATGGAAACGAGCCATGTATTTACTTGGATTTCCTGCACCCGTTGTGACTACTTTTAACACCTTCTTCAATTACCAAGTCAACAATATCATCGGCAAAAGGTGACAAGAGCATAATATTTACCCCAAAAGGTTTATCTGTCAAGGACTTGATTTTATCAATATTGGCTTTAACAACTTCTTTAGGAGCATTTCCTCCACCGATAATTCCTAACCCTCCTGCTTTGGAAACTGCGCCAGCCAAATCACCATCAGCAACCCAGGCCATGCCTCCTTGAAAAATAGGATATTTAATATTTAGTAATTCTGTAATTCGTGTTTGCATAATACCTTCCTTTTATCATTGCTTAAGTAATAGCTTGATTCTCTTAGAAGTTAAGAAACTTCTATACTTTGACAGTCAAACTATTACCTAAACAAGAGGGAGTGGACGAGAAATCTGTTGATAAGAGTTCTCCTTTCCACCCCGGCCTTCTTGACTTCTTCGAATCTTTACCTAGTCTACTAGTGCTTCTTTTAAAGAAACTAGACTGAGGTAAAAGACAGTCAAGACTGCCACCTCAAATTCGTCTTCTTGAAAAGAGGGCGAGAACGTATTCTCAGCCCCATTAACTGTTCTTATTTACTTTTTGATTCAACGTAAGCAACTAAGTCACCTACAGTATTCAAACCTTCTTCAGTTTCGATTTGGATATCAAAAGCATCTTCAATTTCTGAAATAACTTGGAACAAATCAAGTGAATCTGCTTCAAGATCATCGAAAGTTGACTCAAGAGTAACTTCTGATGGTTCCTTACCAAGTTCTTCAACGATAATTTCTTGTACTTTTTCAAATACTGCCATGATAGACTCCTTTTAAAATTAAAAATATTTTTAATATGTGATAACCACATGATTAACTAAATTGTAACAATAAGTGTTCCCCATGTCAAACCTCCACCAAAAGCCAGATAATAAAAATTTTCTGACTCCCATCTAGTTTAACAAGCCCTTGCTCCACACACTCTGATAGTAAAAATCGGAATGCTGGTCGCACTAGTATTTCCCATATTCCATCATATTAGCTGGGAATTTTATCTCTAGAAACACCTATGCCATTTTATTTAAAATGCGCTCATTTGCTTGATGGAATAAGAAATAATCTATTTCATCTACATCAAGAGGACTGGCCTCAATCGTTTCATTAATTGACTGTGCTACATCACGAATAGCAAAGTCAAAAATAGCTCTTCCATCCATTGTCAAATATTTTTTATCTTCTGCCCTTTCAGCGAAAGGTGAAGATAAACCTATTAAGCAAGAGGTAAGATTGTCTCCTCGTGAACCATCAGTTTTTTGACTTTCTGCAAGAAAGTGACGACTAGAAGTACTTTCTAGTAAAACACCTCCAGCACCATCACCAAATAGAACCGCAGTGCCTCTATCTGACCAATCAACAACCTTTGAGAGAGTCTCGCTTCCAATCACTAAACCTTTTTGATAAGCTCCAGAGGATATCAATTTTTCTGCTGTAGCCAAGGCAAATATAAATCCACTACAAGCAGCAGCTAAGTCATAAGCAAAAGCATTCACAGCACCAATGTTGGCCTGTACTCGAGTAGCTGTTGACGGCATTAAGGAATCTGGTGTAATAGTAGCAACAATGATGAAATCAATCTCATCAGCAGATAAATCCGCTTTATCAAGTAAACACTTAGCCACTTTCGTCGCTAAATCACTCGTTGATTCATCGTATGAGATATGGCGTTTTTTGATTCCAGTTCGACTTGAAATCCATTCATCACTGGTATCCATAATCTTTGCCAAATCATCATTTGTAACAACTTGATTGGGAGCATAGTGAGCAACCTGACTAATTTTTGCATATTTCATTATTTCAAGTCCTCTAGGAATTTATATAAATTTTTCAGCCCCTTTTGCATAACCTGTATCTCATCCCTACTCATGCCAGCAATAATCTTGTCCAACATTGCATGGTGAAAACGTCGATGCAAACGGTATAACAGACGGCCATTCCTTGTCAAACTCAAATGAACTCACGTCGATCAACCTCTGAACGGGTTCGTTCAACATAACCCTTACGTTCTAGATTATTTAAGCTTGTCGTCACTGTGCCCAAAGTTACCATCAGTTCCTAGAAATATCACTCAGAGTTGCATTAGGTGTTTCACCTATCACATCAATCGTGTGCATTTCTTTGATAGAGACATCATTAAAGCGACTGCCCCTCAGACTGGACTCTTCAATCACCAATACATTATTAAAATCGATGTCAAATAATCATTTACTAATTGGTAATTCAATCATCCATCCTCCTTCTCAAAAATTCAAACATCAAAAACATTTGACTATCAAAGTATATCAAACTTCAAAATCATTTGCAAGTATTTTTGAAAAATGATTCAATTTTTTTCAATTCAAAAAAATCACTATAATAGATGTGCTTTACTGCCCCTTGAATTTTTGGACGACGTTTCTCTGAGTAGGCGCATACACCTTCTTTAAAGTCATCCGTAAAAGCTAGAGATTTTTGTAAATGTAGCTCAAGTTCAGCATATTCTTGCCAATCAGAAAACTGACTTTTCCAAATCATTTCTTTCATAGCTTTATATGAATTCCCCGAACCACGCTTAAGCTTTTTGATTAACTGTTCTGTTGTTTTTTCTAACTTTTCAGACTCACACAAGCGGTAAAGAATTCCATATTCCAAGGCTTTCTCGGCTGTCAAAGGCTCCCCAGTCATAACAAGATGGCTTGCTCGAGTTACTCCAATAGCCCGAGTTAGCAGGTACAATCCTCCAGCATCAGGAGCAAGACCGACACCAACAAAAGCCTGAATAAAGCGTGCCTTTTCACTAGCAATACAAAAATCAGCTGCAACTACCATATTAGCTGCAGCGCCAGCAACTGGTCCATCAACACTCATAATAACTGGTTTAGGCAACTTCTTCATCTCAAAAGAAATTACATTAACTAGCTCAGCAATTTTTACTAAGGACTGAATATCATCATCATCTACTGCACGTTGCATTTCTGCCAAGTCACCACCTACAGAAAAATCTTTCCATTCGCTTTTAATGACTAAAAATTTTTACACCTTCATCAGATCTTTCGCTAATCTTATGGCCTCCAAAATTTCTTGACACATAGGAATATTAAAGCCATTAGATACTTCTGGACGATTAAAAGTCAGGACAGCTACCTCATCATTGACGTCGTATAAAATATTTGTAAAAGTCATAGTTTTCTCCTACTTCTATAGTCTTATTTTTGTTTGAATGTAAAATATTTTTGAATATCAAACAGTCTCCTTTTATTATTTTAGCATAAAAGATGCATTATTCAAAACAAAACCTTAGACAATTACAGAATAGTTCGGATTTTTCATATTCTTTTTCATAAAAAAACTGACAGAAAAATTCAATATTTGCTATAATGTAAGGAAGTACTATTGCTTATCAATAGAAAATAGGCCACTCTATAGGAGAAATGATGAAAGTAGTTAAATTTGGTGGTAGTTCACTTGCCTCTGCAACACAATTACATAAAGTTTTAAATATCGTAAAAGCTGATCCCGAACGCAAATTCGTGGTTGTTTCTGCACCTGGAAAAAGAGATCAGGAAGATACAAAAGTAACTGATGCTTTAATTAAGTATTACCGTGCTTACATTGAAGAAGGTGATATCACTTCTCATCAAAATTGGATTATTAATCGCTATGCTCAAATGATTAAAGAACTAGAATTAAAGAACTCAGTTTTAGAGAAAAATCACAAAGAGTATTTTTAAACTTAGCAACCCTACCAATTGATAACAACCCTTTTCTTTACGATACATTTTTAGTCGCTGGAGAAAAATAACAATGCCAAGCTAATTGCAGCCTTTTTTAACAAAAATGGTATCAATACTCGTTATGTTCACCCTAAAGAAGCAGGTCTTTTCGTTACTAGTGAACCAAGCGATGCAAGAATTCTTCCAGCCAGCTACGATAAAATAGAAGAGTTGACTAACTATGAAGAAGTTCTTGTAATCCCTGGATTCTTCGGTATTACACTAGACGATCAAATTTGTACATTTTCTCGAGGAGGATCTGACATTACTGGCTCTATCATTGCAGCTGGTGTAAAGGCTGATCTTTATGAAAAACTTTACCGATGTTGATGGGATATTTGCAGCACACCCAGGAATCATTCACAAACCAGATTCAATTCCTGAGTTAACTTATCGTGAAATGCGTGAATTAGCTTATGCAGGTTTTAGTGTTCTTCACGATGAAGCTCTTATTCCTGCTTATCGTGGTAGAATTCCATTAGTTATCAAAAACACAAACAATCCGGATCATCCAGGAACAAAAATTGTCCTCAAACATAGCGACAAAAGCCTTTCCAGTAGTCGGGATTGCAGGAGATTCCAATTTTGTCAGCATAAATATGTCTAAATATTTAATGAACCGAGAAGTTGGTTTTGGACGAAAGGTCCTTCAAATTCTGGAAGAGTTAAACATTCGTTGGGAGCATATGCCTACAGGTATTGATGACTTGTCAATCATTCTAAGAGAAAAGAACTCACTCCAATTAAAGAAGAAGAAATTTTTGAGACAACTAAGACACAGAATTGAAGTTGATCATGCAGAAATTGAACACGGCTTGTCAATAATCATGATTGTAGGTGAACAAATGAAAAAGTCATATTGGTTTGACAGCAACTGCAACAAAAGCTCTCTCAGAGAACGATATAAACATTCAAATGATTTCTCAAGGTTCAAGTGAAGTATCTATTATGCTCGTAGTAAATTCCGATCAAGAAAAGCAGACCATCAAAAGCTCTTTTATAAAGCGTTCTTTAATTAACAATATTAATAACAATAAAAATGATTGAAGTTTGTACTTCAATCATTTTTAGAAAAATTTTCAAATATAAAAAGGTAAGACAAGCTTACCTTTTTATAGATATAACTCCGGCAGTAGGACTCGAACCTACGACATCATGATTAACAGTCATGCGCTACTACCAACTGAGCTATGCCGGAAAAATGCTAAGCGACTACCATATCTCACAGGGGGCAACCCCCAACTACTTCCGGCGTTCTAGGGCTTAACTACTGTGTTCGGCATGGGTACAGGTGTATCTCCTAGGCTATCGTCACTTAACTATGAGTATCTAATCTACTCAAAATTGAATAACTATTCATTTCTAACAAGACTTATGAAACACTGCGCTCAATGAAATTGTACTCAGGCTAAATTCTTAGTGAAAAAGATAAACTGTCTTGAGCCCTTCTGACTCTGCTTCAGTTTCCTATTTTCATACAGAATTCTTAACGCCTTCACTACTTAGTTTTGGATAAGTCCTCGAGCTATTAGTATTAGTCCGCTCCATTGCTCACACAACTTCCACTCCTAACCTATCAACCTGATCTTCTCTCAGGGCTCTTACTAACTTGCGTTATGGGAAATCTCATCTTGAGGTGGGTTTCACACTTAGATGCTTTCAGCGTTTATCCCTTCCCTACATAGCTACCCAGCGATGCCTTTGGCAAGACAACTGGTACACCAGCGGTAAGTCCACTCTGGTCCTCTCGTACTAGGAGCAGATCCTCTCAAATTTCCTACGCCCGCGACGGATAGGGACCGAACTGTCTCACGACGTTCTGAACCCAGCTCGCGTCTTCGCTTTAATGGGCGAACAGCCCAACCCTTGGGACCGACTACAGCCCCAGGATGCGACGAGCCGACATCGAGGTGCCAAACCTCCCCCGTCGATGTGAACTCTTGGGGGAGATAAGCCTGTTATCCCCAGGGTAGCTTTTATCCGTTGAGCGATGGCCCTTCCATGCGGAACCACCGGATCACTAAGCCCGACTTTCGTCCCTGCTCGAGTTGTAGCTCTCGCAGTCAAGCTCCCTTATACCTTTACACTCTACGACTGATTTCCAACCAGTCTGAGGGAACCTTTGGGCGCCTCCGTTACCTTTTAGGGAGGCGACCGCCCCAGTCAAACTGCCCGTCAGACACTGTCTCCGATAGGGATCACCTATCCGGGTTAGAGTGGCCATAACACAAGGGTAGTATCCAACAGCGCCTCCATCGAAACTGGCGTCCCGATCTCGTAGGCTCCTACCTATCCTGTACATGTGGCACAGACACTCAATATCAAACTGCAGTAAAGCTCCATGGGGTCTTTCCGTCCTGTCGCGGGTAACCTGCATCTTCACAGGTACTAAAAATTTCACCAGAGTCTCTCGTTGAGACAGTGCCCAAATCATTACGCCTTTTCGTGCGGGTCGGAACTTACCCGACAAGGAATTTCGCTACCTTAGGACCGTTATAGTTACGGCCGCCGTTTACTGGGGCTTCAATTCATACCTTCGCGTTACCGCTAAGCACTCCTCTTAACCTTCCAGCACCGGGCAGGCGTCACCCCCTATACATCATCTTACGATTTAGCAGAGAGCTGTGTTTTTGATAAACAGTTGCTTGGGCCTATTCACTGCGGCTGACCAAAGTCAGCACCCCTTCTCCCGAAGTTACGGGGTCATTTTGCCGAGTTCCTTAACGAGAGTTCTCTCGCTCACCTGAGGCTACTCGCCTCGACTACCTGTGTCGGTTTGCGGTACGGGTAGAGTATGATACATCGCTAGAAGCTTTTCTTGGCAGTGTGACATCACTAACTTCGCTACTAAACTTCGCTCCCCATCACAGCTCAACGTTACAGGTATAAGCATTTGACTCATACCACGCCTCACTGCTTAGACAGACTCTTCCAGTCGTCTGCTTTAGTTAGCCTTCTGCGTCCCTCCATCACTTCATACTCTAGTACAGGAATATCAACCTGTTGGCCATCGGATACACCCTTCGGTCTCTCCTTAGGTCCCGACTAACCCAGGGCGGACGAGCCTTCCCCTGGAAACCTTAGTCTTACGGTGGACAGGATTCTCACCTGTCTTTCGCTACTCATACCGGCATTCTCACTTCTATGCGTTCCAGCGCTCCTCACGGTACACCTTCACCACACATAGAACGCTCTCCTACCATACCTATAAAAGGTATCCACAGCTTCGGTAAATTGTTTTAGCCCCGGTACATTTTCGGCGCAGGGTCACTCGACTAGTGAGCTATTACGCACTCTTTTGAATGAATAGTCGCTTCTAAGCTAACATCCTAGTTGTCTGTGCAACCCCACATCCTTTTCCACTTAACAATTATTTTGGGACCTTAGCTGGTGGTCTGGGCTGTTTCCCTTTCGACTACGGATCTTAGCACTCGCAGTCTGACTGCCGACCATAATTCATTGGCATTCGGAGTTTATCTGAGATTGGTAATCCGGGATGGACCCTCACCCAAACAGTGCTCTACCTCCAAGAATCTTGATGTCGACGCTAGCCCTAAAAGCTATTTCGGAGAGAACCAGCTATCTCCAAGTTCGTTTGGAATTTCTCCGCTACCCACAAGTCATCCAAGCACTTTTCAACGTGCCCTGGTTCGGTCCTCCAGTGCGTTTTACCGCACCTTCAACCTGCTCATGGGTAGGTCACATGGTTTCGGGTCTACGTCATAATACTAAAGCGCCCTATTCAGACTCGGTTTCCCTACGGCTCCGTCTCTTCAACTTAACCTCGCATCATAACGTAACTCGCCGGTTCATTCTACAAAAGGCACGCTCTCACCCATTAACGGGCTCGAACTTGTTGTAGGCACACGGTTTCAGGTTCTATTTCACTCCCTCCCGGGGTGCTTTTCACCTTTCCCTCACGGTACTGGTTCACTATCGGTCACTAGGGAGTATTTAGGGTTGGGAGATGGTCCTCCCAGATTCCGACGGGATTTCGCGTGTCCCGCCGTACTCAGGATACTGCTAGGTACAGAATCTATTTTAAATACGAGGCTCTTACTCTCTTTGGCTGACTTTCCCAAGCCATTCTTCTATAAATTCTGAGTCCACAATGCAGTCCTACAACCCCGAAGAGTAAACTCTTCGGTTTGCCCTCCTGCCTCTTCGCTCGCTCGCTACTAAGGCAATCGCTTTTTGCTTTCTCTTCCTGCAGCCATTTCTTAGATGTTTCAGTTCACTGCGTCTTCCTCCTCATTCCCTTAACAGAAATGGGTAACAGGCATCAACCTGTTGGGTTCCCCCATTCGGATATCCACGGATCGTCGCTTACTTACAGCTCCCCGAGGCATTTCGTCGTTTGTCACGTCCTTCTTCGGCTCCTAGTGCCAAGGCATCCACCGTGCGCCCTTACTAACTTAACCTTATTTTTGACCTTTCAGTCTTAAACTCATTAATATTCACAGCGTTTCGGTTTATTTTCTTGTTACTATTTGATATAGTTATTCAATTTTCAATGGACTAGTTTGGAACTTCCGTTCCAATGGAGCCTAGCGGGATCGAACCGCTGACCTCCTGCGTGCAAAGCAGGCGCTCTCCCAGCTGAGCTAAGGCCCCACAAGACCTCTCAAAACTAAACAAGACTCCAATGCGCATTCCGTTTTTTTCCCTTAGAAAGGAGGTGATCCAGCCGCACCTTCCGATACGGCTACCTTGTTACGACTTCACCCCAATCATCTATCCCACCTTAGGCGGCTGGCTCCTAAAAGGTTACCTCACCGACTTCGGGTGTTACAAACTCTCGTGGTGTGACGGGCGGTGTGTACAAGGCCCGGGAACGTATTCACCGCGACGTGCTGATCCGCGATTACTAGCGATTCCGACTTCATGTAGGCGAGTTGCGACCTACAATCCGAACTGAGACTGGCTTTAAGAGATTAGCTTGTCGTCACCGACTTGCGACTCGTTGTACCAGCCATTGTAGCACGTGTGAGCCCAGGTCATAAGGGGCATGATGATTTGACGTCATCCCCACCTTCCTCCGGTTTATTACCGGCAGTCTCGCTAGAGTGCCCAACTAAATGATGGCAACTAACAATAAGGGTTGCGCTCGTTGCGGGACTTAACCCAACATCTCACGACACGAGCTGACGACAACCATGCATCCACCTGTCACCGATGTACCGAAGTAAAACTCTATCTCTAGAGCGGGCATCGGGATGTCAAGACCTGGTAAGGTTCTTCGCGTTGCTTCGAATTAAACCACATGCTCCACCGCTTGTGCGGGCCCCCGTCAATTCCTTTGAGTTTCAACCTTGCGGTCGTACTCCCCAGGCGGAGTGCTTAATGCGTTAGGCGGCAGACTAAGCCCCGGAAAGGGCCTAACACCCAGCACTCATCGTTTACGGCGTGGACTACCAGGGTATCTAATCCTGTTCGCTCCCCCACGCTTTCGAGCCTCAGCGTCAGTTACAGACCAGAGAGCTTTCGCCACCGGTGTTCCTCCATATATCTACGCATTTCACCGCTACACATGGAATTCCACTCTCCCTTCTGCACTCAAGTTAAACAGTTTCCAAAGCGTACTATGGTTAAGCCACGGCCTTTAACTTCAGACTTATCTAACCGCCTGCGCTCGCTTTTACGCCCAATAAATCCGGACAACGCTCGGGACCTACGTATTACCGCGTGCTGCTGGCACGTAGTTAGCCGTCCCTTTCTGGTAAGATACCGTCACAGTGTGAACTTTCCACTCTCACACTCGTTCTTCTCTTACAACAGAGCTTTACGATCCGAAAACCTTCTTCACTCACGCGGCGTTGCTCGGTCAGACTTTCGTCCATTGCCGAAGATTCCCTACTGCCGCCTCTCCCGTAGGAGTCTGGGGCCGTGTCTCAGTCCCAGTGTGGCCGATCACCCTCTCAGGTCGGCTATGTATCGTCGCCCTAGGGTGAGCCGTTACCTCACCTACTAGCTAATACAACGCAGGTCCATCTGGTAGTGATGCAGTTGCATCTTTTAATCAATTATCATGCAATAATTAATATTATGCGGTATTAGCTATCGTTTCCAATAGTTATCCCCCGCTACCAGGCAGGTTACCTACGCGTTACTCACCCGTTCGCAACTCACAGTCTATGGTGTAGCAAGCTACGGTATAAACTGTGCGTTCTACTTGCATGTATTAGGCACGCCGCCAGCGTTCGTCCTGAGCCAGGATCAAACTCTCATTTAAAAGCTTGAGTCTTACTCATTCTGTCACTGACAGATTTATTTCTTTATGTTTGACGGACTGTCTCTTAAACAGTCGCCTGCACATTGGTCTCGTCTTGTTCAGTTTTCAAAGGTCTTTGCCTCGCATCGAGACAACTATCTTAGTATATCACCTATACCCTTACCCTGTCAACCCCTTTTCTTATCTTTTTTCTACTTTTTTTACTTTTTTTATTTTTGGCTTTGGATACTGGGCTTCTATCTTATATAAACAGAAAGGGGAGTGATTTCCTCCCCCTTCCTCTTAGTCTAATCGTGGGTTGAAATCTCGCAAAATGATGGGATAAATCCTTCAACATGGCTTTTGCGACCTTTGAACCTTTCATCTGCCATTAGACGCTCGTATTGTTTGTATTCTTCTGGACTCGAGTCTACTTCTGTACTCTGCCATGGCACTGCGAAAGGCTACTAGCTCATCCAGGTAGAGTTCTTTCATTCCTAAACGATGCCCTATCTCACTCACTTCTTCGTATGGTTGGCGATCCAATTTTCGTTTTTGGCTTTCTTGGCGACGGATCAAATCGTGAATTCGATTTCGAAACTTTGTTTTGAAGTAGCGGTAGAGCCGGGGGTGATCTGTCAATAAACTTGGATGGGTCTTTACTAACTCGTACAAAACTAACATCCCTTCTTGTCGCCAATCTGCATATTCCCATAAATGTAAGTAATAATCCTTATAGCAACGACGGACTATCCCTTCTACTCGATTGTATACTTCCTCAAATTTCATCTTCTTTTCCTTCCTCTTGATATTCTCTTGGCCTCATCTACTCTATCAAATTCTTGACGGATTCTGATTCATGGG